>Ga0310690_10000202_pt1 | contig 143607 bp, 93 predicted proteins | sample AusTroGonzalo_MG_2_FD_207661 | JGI IMG/M metagenome (GOLD analysis project Ga0310690, IMG submission 207661) | Bovine rumen microbial communities from tropical cattle in Woodstock, Queensland, Australia - Gonzalo_04 (v2) (version 2) | ecosystem: Host-associated > Mammals > Digestive system >...
TTGCCGCCGAGCCATTCATCGTTCCCCTTCAGGGTGATGCTGATGGTGCGGAAGCCCTCCTGGGGGACCATGAGGGTGGTCCACTGTGCGTTTTCCACTTTGTTCATAGCCACCGGGGCAGCATTGCCGGTAGCTGTAACGGCCTTGTTCATATAATCCACTGTGGCATGGTCTTTAGCCTCGGCCGACACGGCCTCAATTTTGGCCTCGGTAATTACTGATTGTGACGGAGGATTGCCCTCTGTCCACTGGTTGTGGAATTTGAGGTTCACGATGAGCTTAGCCATTGCATGATCGAAGTTCAGGCTCACCGGGTTGTCGGTGGCAACCAGGCCCTCGATATTCGTGGCAATGAGCAGGTCGCTCTGCTGATAGTTGGCGGCCGCAGGATCCAGGACGTATTCGTCGGCCGTGAAGGACTTCACCTCACGAGCAGGCGAAACGGCCATGAAATAGTGAGGAGTGGTCATGTTTTTCCAAAGCATCTGGATGGCGGGCTGCCATTTTCCGTCGGCGTCAAGGGTATTCACCACGCCGTTCACCACCAGAGTTGCGGGAATAGCGGATTTTTCTCCGAGCCATGCAAAGAGGGAAAGCTGGTCCTTTTCTTCAAAACGGGTCTTGTCTCCGTCGTAACTCACTTTTGTGAGATTGCCGATCCCTGCCTCCACGGTAATTGCTTTTACGCCAAGCTTACTATCTTCCTTATTGCAGGATGCCAGTATAAGACCGGCAGCCAGGGAAAGGGTTATGATGATATATTTTTTCATGACTGTCTTAGTTTTGTTCGGGTTCGAAAATCTCACCAAGGGTGGTACCGCTCAGGAACACCCAATCGGAAATTGAAATACCGTCTTCGGCCAGCGTTATCTGGTCGCGGCCGATGATGAGGCTCACCGTAGTGACTTTTCCGCTTTCCAGCTTAATATCTTCGGGTGCCGCAAACACGTAGGTACCGTTGCCGCCGAGCCATTCATCGTTGCCGGAAAGGCTGATGGTAATGGTGCGGAAGCCTGTCTGGGGAACCATGAGGGTAGTCCACTGCGAGTTTTCCACCTTGCTCATGGCCAGCTGCGCGGCATTGCCTGTAGCTTTGACTGTTTTGTTGATGTAATCAATGGCGGCATGGTCCTTGGCCGTAGCAGTGACTGAGGCAATCTTTGCCTCCGTAATCACCGTCTGTGAAGGAGGATTGCCCTCTGTCCACTGGTTGTGGAAGGCCAGTTTCACATTGAGCGTAGCCATAGCGTGGTCGAAAACCAGCTCCACGGGATTGTCATTGGCCTTGAGACCTTTGTCGTTGACGGCAATGAGGAGGTCGCTCTGCGTATATTTATCTGCAGCAGGGTCCAGCACATACTCGTCGGCCGTGAAGGACTGCACTTTACGGGCGGGAGAGACCGCCATGAAGTAATGGTCATTGACCATATCGGCCCATTTCATCTGCGTGGCAGGGGCCCATTTGCCATCCGTTCCCAAGATGTTGTCCACATTGTCCACGGCCAGATCCTGGGGAATCACGGTCTTGCTCCCCGTCCATGCGAAGAGGGAGAGGTTGTCCCCAGCCTCAAAAGAAGCCTTGGTGCCGTCATAGGCAACCTTGGTGAGGTTTCCGATTCCGGCTTCGATCCTGATTGTCTTGTCGTAGGACCCGCCGTCTTTGTTGCAGGCTGCCAGGGCCAGGAGTCCCAGCGCCGCAAGGGTGAAAAGTTTTACTTTTTTCATCGTATTGTATTTTATTATTCTGCTTGAGGATTCAGGATTTCACCGCTACAGCCCCATCCGTCGGTCCATTCGTTTATGGAAGTGGAGGTAATATACATATATGGAGTAAGCTTGTTGTAGTCCAATTCCAGGACGTACTTTTTGCCATTCTCCATCCTGGGCGCCTCGGCCACATAGTCAAGGTCGAGCCCCTTGTTGGTCTTGATATGGAAAAAGAGAATGGTCTTATCGAGTCCTGTGGCTGTAGGGAATACTTTGAACTCGTCGATTGCCGAGGTGGCATTGTCGGCGTTGAGCTGGCCCAGGGTGATGTCTTCGCTGAGTTCCCGGCTCGGAAGTCCATAGTGACCCTCGCTCCTGAGCTCGGTAAGAGTCACATAGCTGGCCGCATTACGCATGCTGATATCGATTGCGGTACCTGCAGGTACATTGTTTATCTTTAGGGTAAAGATTGAGAGAAGACGGTCCAGGTCCAGATGCACTGTTGACATCTGCCCTGCTTCCACCTTTACGTGGGCGATACCGTTCCATGCCTGCAAGGGATTGGAGGATGAATTCTTTAAAGATGCGTAAGTGGCCGGAAGGGTATGCCCTGCTTTCGTCGGGGCCTCTCCGCTGAGCACAAAGCCATTGGCGTCATTCATATTGGTTGCCACCAGCACGTCGTACTCTCCTTCCGGAAGAGGGATAATCCATTCTGACGCCACCCACGGCAGGTCAAACTCCTTTTCTTCCTGCACGCCATTGCTGCCGGTAACGATGTACTTAAGATAATGGATATCGCTCAAGACGTCGGCGATATCTTCCCAGGACAAATCATTACCCAAGTATCCCAGAACTTCCTCCGGCGGATACTTGTCCGTGTCCTCGTCCTTGGGCATATCCTCGTGATAGTGAGGCTTGAACTGGCAGGCGGTCAAACAGAACGCGGCAACTGCCATCAGTAATATGTAGAATTTTTTCATAATGCAGCTACTTTTTACCGCCACCAAAGGCATAAGACAGCTTGACGCCGGCATCCCAAATGTTGTTCGTATCATGAACATTGGTGGGAATCATATCAAAGCGTTTGCCGGTAAGAGCGGTGATCCCGCCATATAATCCCAGGCCCAAATGGTCGTTGAACGCATAAGATACCGCCATCTGGCCTCCAAGTCCAAGATGCCAGTTGGGGTCCAGTATCTTTTCCCGATACTCCTTGCTCATGGAAAGCTCACCCTTCCAGACCGTACGGGTATTCACGAGTGAAAGCTGAGGAGACAAGTTCAGGGACCAGTGCTTGTTGTCCTTGATGAAAGACAGCACGTCGAAATTACCCTGAACAGAGAACTTGAACCAGCGGGTTGCAGCCTCGAGATCGGAGAAATACCATCCTTCCCTGTCAATCACCTGCGTGGCTTTCCAATCTCCGTCGACAGAAAGCCAGTAAGGGCAGCATTCCAGATTGTACTGGCCCTGTCCTCCGTACTGAAACCCAAGTTCAAGAGAGAAAAGACGGCTAAACTTGTAGCCACCCGAGAGGCCTCCCTGAAGGCCCCAATTGCGGATACCCTTCTCGGTAACGCTCCAGAAAGTACACTGACCAAAAGACGTTCCGCCTTGGATGCTAACATACCATGGCTGCTGATCTGCTGCCACGGCATCAGGATTTTCCTGAGCGCGTCCTCCAATCATCGTCCCTGCAAGAAGAGCGAGAAGAAGAAGTGCTTTGCGATAAAACATATTTTAATGCGTTTAGAATTGTTGCAATTTGGTCGTAGGATTTGCCAAGTTACAAAAATCCCCCCTCGCGAAAAATATTATAGTCGCGAGTATTGACGCAGAGTTGAAAATAAACTGCAGTTTTTTACACAGAGTCAATTTTCTTGGCCCATTCACGAGGAGTCATACCCTCGAAAGAGGCAAAAGTGCGGGAAAAAACCGTAGGGGAAGAGAAGCCGCATCGGGCTGAAACTTCCTGTACCTTGATGCTTGAGTTCTCCCTTTTAAGTCGCTTGGCCTCATCTACGCGATAACGGTTCACAAACTGATAGAAAGTACAGTTAAACTCGGAATGGATGAACTGCGACATGTATGTACGGTTCATCGCCAGGGCCTTGCAAAGATCGGAAAGCTGGAAGTCTGGGTTAAGAAAAGGCTTCTCTTGCTCCATCCAAACCTCCAGGCGTTTGCGAAGCTCCGCATTAGGACGTCCGCAGGTTTCCTGCGGTTTTTCTTTCTCCACATGACGAAGCATCGTCCATGGATCCTTGCGGAAGAGAATCTGCTCCGTGCTGTAAACAAACATGAAGATAGTGAGCCACAATTGAGTAAATCCCCGGGCCGGACCATGTGTGAGGCACATATACATATAGACCACACCTACAAGCACTACCATTACGAGATAGCGCATAATCCACTCCACGTCAATATCGTCCAGCGTAGAAAAATTCTCTTCGCACCAATCCCGGTAGGCCCTTGCATGAGAAACAAGCAGAACGACCAGGACAATGGGATACAGGGAAATAGCAGGCTGCAAATTGAGCGGAATAACGAAATCGAGTGCAACCAAGGCAAACATCGGCAATAATTGCCAAATGAGCTTTTTCCGTGTCATCCAGCCCGGACGGAGCACCTCGGTGGGATAGAGAAGCAGAACCCACCCCAGAATATTACCCAGAAGGAGTTCTAATGTAGTCAGATGATAAGCGCCCATATCCATCACTTGAAAGGGAGCAATGACGGACAGCAGGAGATAAACCGCATCTATAATACCCCACACCATCAGAGTCCAGCCCCACAGGCGACGGAAACGCAGATTACCGATATGTCGGGAAACGATCCAGACGCCCGAAAAAGCCACTGCCACCGTGAACGCCATAAATACAGGCAAAATAGAGGATTCGAAAGCCTCAGCCGGAATGAAGTGTGAAAGCCACAGGCTCAACGCCACACAAGCGGTGAGGGCCAGACTGAAGGATAATGACGATTTGTATTTCATCAGCTACCGATTAGCAGCAAAGCCACTCCTGCGGCCATTAGAAGCAGATTGAGGGACTTTGCCTTGATTTGTTTTTCTTTGAAGAAGATGATGCCGCAGAGGAAGGTGATGATGATAGCGGCGCGGCGTATTACGGATATGACGCTCAGAAGGGCGTCCGGCTGCTTCAGCGCAAAGAAGTACAGCGCGTCCGCCCCCGTTATCAGCACCGCCACCAGGACTATCGTCCAATCCCAGCGGAATTGGATTCCGCTGGGATTGGAAGCCAATGACCTCCAGGCGACACAGAGACCGAGGAGAATCGTGATGTAGAGATTCGTCCAGCTTTGCACGAAAAGCGGCTCCATTCCGCTCATGATACGCTTATCGTAAAGCGCACTCGCAACACCAGTCAGAATAGACACCCCCATCCAAATGAATCCCACCTTCCGCACCTGCACCGACGCATCCCCCCGAGACGTTCTGCCGAGCAGGAACAACGCCGCGAGCACCACGAGAACCCCCGCCCACTGAGTCCAGCTAAGAACCTCCCCATAAAGCAGCACCGAAAAAAGCACCACAAACATAGGACGCGAACCCTTAAGCATACTCACCGTAGTCAGCGGCAGCAATTTCAGGCCAACCATACCGGAAACCCAGGACGACGTTACCAGAACAGCCTTCAAAGCCAGCCTCAAATGATCCTGAGCCGGCCCGATGCGCAAAAAGGGAGAAACAAAAAGAGTGGAAAGCGCCGTAGCCACCAGAAGAACGGCAAGAACGCCGTTCTTCCGGAGCGCCTGCTTCTTGGCGGCATCATACAGTCCCAGCAGGAACGAGGAGCAGACCGCCAGAAATGCCCACATACTACTTCACTTCCACCCAGCGGCCTGGAACCAGGGCCTGCACAGAAGCATCGTACATAGCCGAGCAGCTCACGGCAGGCAGATAGAACCTACCGGGATAAGTAGCTACAAGCTTTGTCCTTATTACCACGCTGGAACCGGCACCCAGGTCGAAGAAGCTATAGATACGGTCGTCACGGATATCCTGATAACTAACGCCCGAAGGATAAGAGATAGCCTGGGAATAGAGACGGTCGTTCTGAATTTCCCATCCCGAAGGGAACTTATGATTGAGAGCCATATCCCGCAGTGCGGATGCTCCAGGATTGGTCACGGTAACCACGGCATAAACCACTCGTCCGCGTGACAAGGTATCGACCTTGATGATATTGCGGTCTTCATCCTGATAGACCACGGTCATCTTGAGCCTGTTGCTGACAGCCTTCTCTTCAGATGCGGCGGGAACACCCGTCACGGAAGCCACTGCATACAGATTACCCTGGCCGGCATTATCCACCTTTACACTCAACTTCCCTGCTTCAGCATCCACGGGCAGGACGGCACTCTCTATACACTTGCCGTCAACCAGCTTCTGCGTGATTCCACCCGCCGTCCAGCCGGCCTGGACACCGCCTGCATTGGCACGGGCGTAGTCGCAAACAGCATAGAGGCTCCAGGCGGTAGACTGAGTACTCATCCATACCGACTTGTCGTTCAGCCTGGCAGCTATGTCGGAAGCAAGACGGAAGGCATCCTCCTTGCGGTCGGTAAGGAGCATGGTCTTGAGAGCCACGGCACGGTTGCGGTCGTAGCTGCCGTATGCCTCATAAACCTTATCTTCGTACTGGAGAGGGGCCATGATTTCACGTGCCACGTTCTTTTTGCCGTCCACGGCATAGGCGGCGGCAAGCAGCCAGGAAGCACCGGCCGGCATATTCTTGCCCTTCTCACGCAACAGGTTCATGGCGCTGCGCTGAGGCTTGCCGGCTACAGCAAGGGCATAGACACCATAAGCACGGGAAGTGAAATCCTGCTTACTGTCGGAAACAGCCCTTCCGAGCCATGAAATAAGTTCTTTCTTAAGTTCAACGGGAACCGCATACCCTTGGTCTTCAGCTTCTTTGAGGAAGTGGAGGGCATAAGCGCTGCCGAAGAGGGAGGCGCTGTTCTGACCGGGCCAGTAGCTCAGCGAGCCGTCACTGCGACGGTAATTCTGTAAACGGCGTATCGCCGCCTCGATATTGATACGGCTGCGAGTACGGAGCTTATCGTCGCAAGTCATCACCTTATCCAGATATAGCTGAGGGAAGACGGAGGATACCGTCTGCTCCAGGCAGCCGTAAGGATACTGGATGAGGTAACGCAGACGCGAATTCAAGTCGATGGCAGGGATGGTGGAGAGCTCGATTTCCGCAGAATTGGTTCCGGGTGTGCCGAAAAGATCCACATCAAGTGTCTTGCTCTCCCCTGCGGCAAGCAGCACGGTGCTGCTGCGGGTAACGGAAGGATTGGGATTGAGCACATCTAACTCGATGTCGTGAACGGACTTGTCTCCTGCAGCCTCAGCGTTAACGCTTACTTTGGCAATGCCGGTAACGTCCTTGACCTTGAGTTCGAAATAGCAGACCTCGTTGCCGGCCTTGGAGGAATGAACAATCTGTTTGGTCAGTCCATTGATTTCCAATAAGTTGGATGTACTGATACTGACTTTTACGTCTCCCACCCCGTCTTTCATCGTGAAGACGGTCACGGGTACCTTGATGGTCTCTCCGATATTCAGAGTCCTGGGAAGGGAAGCCTGCACCATGACCGGCTTGGTCACTGACACATTCTTTTCGCAACTGCCCTGGGCGCTGCCGTCGGTAGCGATTACCATGGCACGGAGAGAACCGATGTACTGAGGTACCTGCGCGGTCAGGCTGGCAGTCTTTCCGGCCTTCAGCGTGAAGGGGCCGAGGTAGCTGACCACCGGCTTGAAGCGTTGGGCGTTCTGGGGACGGGTGGCAGAGTCTGCCGCCTCGTCGTCGCCACCGATTGCGAACAGCTGCTCAATCTTGCCGCCGTAAGCACCGATGACGTCGTCGTAGAGGTCCCAGGTACGCACCTGGAGTGCCTCCCTGGCATAAAATGCCTTCCAGGCGTCGGGGGTCTTATAGCCTGTGAGTCCGAGCAGCCCCTCGTCTACCAGGGCCACGATATAACTCATCGCCCTGCCGTTCTTCTCCCTGACCTTGAAAGCAATCTCACTCTCGGGCTTCACCTCTGCAGGGATGTCGATTACAGGCAGGAGATGAGATGCCTCATCCTCCACATTGAGGTTGCAGACGCCGTACATGCGGATAGGAGCGTCATTCAGGGTATTTTCGTGAGGTTGCACCAAGGTGATGAAAGCGTAAACATTGGGGAGCATGGAGGAATTTACAGGAATCTTGATCTCCGTGCTGCCAGGGTCGCAGTCAACCCATCGGGAGCTAAGTATGCGGCCGCACTTCTCCAGGGAAACAAGAGCCTTGCTGCCCTTGGATGAAGGGATTACTAGCTTGGCGGTCTCACCCGCCTTATAACTGTCCTTATTGGCGCTGATGGCAAGCCTGGAAGCCGCATCGGAGCCCTCGGGATTACCTCCGTAGTTCTCGTAAACCTCGCAAAGCATGGAACTTGCGTGGCCTCCGGTCTCATCGGAGACGCGGATGAAGTAGAGGCCCTCGGGGGCGTCGGCCCAGTCGTAACTGAAAGAGCCGGAGCCGGAACGGGTTGCGATATGCTTGTCCAGCAAACGTTCCTTGCTGCTTCCGGACATATAGCTGGCAATCTGGGAAGAAGAGTTCCACCACCAGCTCCAATCTACGTGAAACACCTCTACATGAAGGTCGGAGACGGACGTGGGGGTACCGTCGGAGCCCACGGTGACAACATCGAATTTGTGGACCTTACCGGCCTTGAGGTACTCTTCGCCCCAGGCTGTACGGTCTTTATCGACCTTGATTCCTACATAATTGTCAAACGGAGACATCTTGTAGCTGGCCACACCTGTGCTGAATTCGCCGGAGGGCTCGAAGGCACGCATCACGAAGCTGACGTCCAACATGCCCGGTACGCCCTCGCCGCGGAGGTCCATATTGGTGCTGATGGTAACCTGGCCGTTTTCGTCGGTTCGCATGTCATTGTAGTAACGGGACTGGGACGTGAAGGAACGTGAGTCGTCTTTGAAATCGTAGGCTTCGTAGCCTTTGAAGGCAGTGCGGGCGTTGCTGAGATTCACGTCGCCGTTGACCTTCAGGCCACTGCCAGGTGCTCCGTACAACCATTTTACGGTAACGGTGCCCACACAGCTGCTCTTGGGAACGAGCAGTTTGTCGTCAAAGGCAAGGCTGATATCCAACTTGTTAGGCTTGACGGTTTCTATACGAAGGGTCTTGCTGAAGCTCTGGGCACCTATCTTCACGTCCACTCTCCAGCGTCCTGTGGGGGCGTCGGCCTCGGTAACGAACGGGAAGTGGTAAATATGGCTGCCATCGTTCTGCACGGTGACGGTGCTGGTGACCTGGCCGTCCGGATTGCGGAGCTGAGCGACCACCGGATGGCCGGCCGGGAGTTCTTCTCCTTCGGCCATCGTGACTACGGTAACGTGAATGGTATCACCAGGACGCCAAACGCCGCGTTCTCCGAAGATGAAGGCCTTGATGCCTCCGTCACGGTTTACACCGCTTACGTCGAAATTACTTGTAGTCAGCGACTTTTCGTTTTTGAGCGCCAGATATGCGGCGCCCCTGTCAGATGTGGCGACTACGTATCGCCCTTCTCCGGCCGGGAAACTTATGCAGCCGTCCCTGTCTGTCGTTCCCTTGCCTGTTTCCTGCAGCACGTCATCATAAAGCTTGACTCGTACGCCTTTCAGCGGAGTTCCGCTGAGTATGTCTATTGCGAACACCTCGGTCATGTTCGTGCCCTTCTTTGCGATGAGGGCTACGTCGCTTGCCACCAGGAATGTACTGCGCTCCTCATAGGTGTCGTAGTCACCGAAGTATGCATCGCTGTCCCAGAAATCCTCTTCTTCGAGCGGCTCCATACCTCGGATTTCTACGTAGTAGACAGCTCCCGGTTCGGGCTTGATTACCTCGTCCAAGCTGAGGGCGTAATTTCGTACTTCGCGCAGATGAGGCGCGTCGGTGGATCCCAGAATCACTGTGGTATCGGCAACGACTTTAGCCACCTTGAATAGATTGTAACGAGCTTCGTAACTCTCGTACTGCATGAACTGCAGTATATTGTTGGTAAATATCTTACGTATCCTGAAGCGGGCCTGGGCATAGCCGTAGGAGCTGAAAAGCAGGTCCATCTTGCCGGTGCTTGGCAGCACGCTGCCGCGGCTGAGCAGTCTGATGCAGGGAGCGTCCGGAGCGTTCTCCGCCGGAGTCTCGCTGCCGTCGTAGCTGTCATATCCAGCCTCCTCAGCTGTCTGGGAAGCAGCCTTAAGTGTAGAAGTTTTCTTTACCCCGGCTCCATCTGAACGGCCGGCCCTCACATTACCGCCCTCCTGGCCGCATCCTGCAAGCAGAATAGCTGCCAGAACAGCGCCGCTGATAAGTTTGGATAGTTTCATATAATTTAATTATATTTGTTTCAGATGTCCAAAAGTACGAAAATAATTTTGATTCTGGCGCCTTTCGTGGCACTATATATTTTCTGCCTGCCATGGAAGCTTTTCAAGTCTCCATACAGCGCCGTACTGACGGACAAAGATGGAATTTTACTCGGTGCAAGAATCTCTGCTGACGGTCAGTGGCATTTCCCTCCGGCAGAAGAAGTTCCGGACAAATTCGCCAAATGTATAGTCTGTTATGAGGACAAGCGTTTCTGGTGGCATCCTGGGGTTGACTTTCTCTCTGCAGGCCGCGCGCTGCGACAGAACTTCAGACGGAGGGAGGTGGTCAGCGGAGCCAGTACAATAACAATGCAGGTCATACGCCTTAGCCGTCCAGACGCCCCGCGCAGCGTGCCTGAAAAGTTACTGGAAGCCGTGATGGCAACGCGACTGGAGCTGCGCTGCCGTAAGAAGAAAATCCTCCTTTTGTATGCCTCTAACGCCCCTTTCGGCGGCAATGTTGTAGGACTTGAAGCAGCGGCATGGCGCTATTTCGGAAGACCGGCCGACGAGCTTTCCTGGGCGGAAAGCGCCATGCTGGCGGTACTGCCCAACTCCCCTGCCCTTATACATCCCGGCCGCAACCGTGCCAAGCTTCTGGAGAAGCGTAATTTCCTGCTGGACAAGCTCTGCGCCAACGGAACGATAGACAGGACGGAATGCGAACTGGCTAAGGACGAGCCACTTCCGGATAGACCGCTCCCGATGCCCGACAAGGCCTACCATCTTCTTGAGCGCCTGCGGGCGGAGGGGGGAGACAAGGCCTACGTTTGCTCCGTCGATGCGGCCCTGCAAAACCGGGTGAACGCCATCGCACGTTCATGGTTCCCGCTGTATCACAGCAATATGGTGGACAATATGGGCATCCTGGTGCGGAAGGTGGATACGGGGGAGGTGCTGGCGTATTACGGAAACACGATGGGGCTTGTGCCCGGCCTGCGCGGCGCCTCGGTGGACATGATTCCGGCTCCTCGCTCCAGCGGCAGTACGCTCAAGCCCCTGCTGTATGCCGCCATGCTGCAGGACGGACTGATTCTGCCCGGCACGCTTATTAAGGATACGCCGTACAATTACAACAACTTCTCACCTCACAATTTCAACCGTACTTTCGATGGAGCCGTACCGGCCTCGGAGGTGATATCGCGTTCGCTCAATGTGCCTTCCGTGCGCATGCTGGAGCAGTATGGGGCGCCGCGGTTCCTGGAGTTGCTGCAGGAAATGGGGTTCTCTACAATCACTCGTGATGCCGGCCATTATGGACTTTCGCTGATTCTGGGAGGGGCGGAGATTACGCTGGAGAATCTTGTGGGAGCATATCGCAACATGGCAGCGGAACTCTCCGCAACGGAAAGCAGTGAGGAGTCTTCTCGGGAAGCGGCTCCCCCGCTGCCGCTTTCAAAGGCCGCCATATACCTGACCTTTGAGGCCCTTTCGCAATCCAACCGACCCGAGGAAGAGGCAAGTTGGATGGACTTCAGTTCCGGCCGTAAGGTGGCCTGGAAGACCGGTACCAGCTGGGGTAACCGAGACGCTTGGAGCGTCGGCGTCAACCGCGACTACGTAGTGGGCGTCTGGGTAGGCAACAGCGATGGAGAAGGCCGTGCGCAGATGACAGGAGTGGGATACGCAGCACCCGTGATGTTCGACGTCTTCGCCGCCCTGCCCCCGTCGGGATGGTTCCGCAAACCCATAGAAGATATGGTCCCCATCGAAGTCTGCCGCCGGAGCGGCTTGCCTGCGTCCCGAATCTGTCCGGAAAAAGACACTCTGTGGGTACCGGACATCAAGAGGCGGCCGGATGAATGCCGCTACCATAGAGTGGTACATCTGGACGCCGACGAGAGAATGCAGGTCAACAGCAGCTGCTATCCTGTCGAGCACATGGTTGAGAAAACATGGTTCGTACTGCCACCGGCAATGGAGTGGTATTATATGAAGAACCATCTGGATTACAGGCCGCTGCCACCCAAGCATCCGGACTTCGACGCCTCTTCGGACAGCAGCAACCCAATAGATATCATCTATCCGCAGCAGGGTATCACAGTCGTTACCACCGTAGGTCTCGACGGCCGGGAGCAAGGTGTGGTGGCACGGGCTGCACACAGGGATCCAACAGCTCTGATTTACTGGCACTTGGATGACGCTTACCTGGGGACTACCAGAGGCAGCCACGAACTGCTGATGCGCCCAAAAGCAGGCCGGCATATCCTGGTCGCCATGGACGAAAGCGGCGCCTCCCGCACTACAGTGTTTACTGTGAAATAACGTCGCCGGAGGTACATTTGCGTGTACCTCCGGCAGCATTTCAGGCCGATTTTGCGACCGGAGGTCCACCGGAATGTACCTCCGGCGACAGATAGAATCTAGTTCTCCACCCAGAGGAAGACTTTGTCTCCCCGGCGGACGTGCTCGGTTCCGGGTACGGCGGGGATGGCTACGGAACAGCGCTCCCCTTTCTCCGCCCTGGAACAGGGCTTCATATTCACTCGCATGTCGCTGACGGTCAACTGGGTAACGCCGCTGGTAGCGCCTATTACCATTATCTCGTCACCGACGCAGAGAGGCATTGCCTCAACGGTGATTTCCGCTACGTCTATGCGGTCGAACCAGTTGCTTATCTTACCGCAGTAAACCTTGCGCCTTGTGGCATGGGAACCGTAGATTTCGCTCCACTGCCCCAGGTATGCACCTTGATAATATCCGTCCCAGAAGCCCCGGTTGAAGACCTCAGCTAGAGAATCCTTAAGAGAGGCTGCCATTTCCGGAGTATAAGTTCCCTCGCAAATAGCGTCGGCGGCACGGCGGTAACATTCGGTGCAACGCTTCACGTACTCAGCGCTGCGGGCACGCCCCTCTATCTTGAAAACACGAACTCCGCTGTCCACTATACGCTGCATGAACTCAATGGTACAGAGGTCCTTGGGCGACATTATATACTTATTGTCGATATCCAGAGTGTAACCTGTCTCCAGGTCCTTCACCTCATATCCGCGACGGCACACCTGCATGCATGCTCCCCTGTTGGCGGAAGCCCCGTAAGCATGAAGACTCAGATAACATTTCCCGCTGACAGCCATGCAGAGGGCTCCGTGCGCGAACATCTCAATACGTACCGGCTGGCCGGAAGGACCGCAGATACCCTCCTTCAAAACAGCCTCATGAATCTCCCGGACCTGGTCCAGATTGAGTTCCCGGGCCAGGACAACCACGTCCGCCCAGCGGGAATAAAAGCGCAGGGCCTCAACATTGGAAATATTGAGCTGGGTAGATATGTGCACCTCCAATCCTATGCTGCGGGCGTACTCGATAGCTGCTATGTCAGAGGCAATGACGGCATCTACACCTGCCGCACCTGCCGCATCGAGGGTCTCGCGCATGGGCTGAAGGTCCTCCGGATACAGGACGATATTGAGTGTGAGGTAGGCGCGTACGCCGGACTCGTGACAGATACGCACAACTTCAGTCAAATCTTCCGGGGCGAAGTTGTTGGCGCTGTGGGAGCGCATGTTCAGGTGGCCTACACCAAAATATACTGAATCTGCACCGCCCTGGATGGCCGCCTGCAGGCACTCGAAGTTACCGGCAGGTGACATTATTTCCAGCAACTTCGGCGCCGGAAAATGACCATTATCCCCCATCATTCGGCCGTAAACTTGAAATCCTTGACTTTACACAGGGCCTCGCGGAGCTGGGTATCGTAGCGGACCCGGAGCTTGATGCCGTCCGGCTGTAAGAAATACCGCACCACTATCTCCTCCTCGATAAACGGCACTATTTCATTTTTCTTAAGCCTAAGGAAGTCTTCCTTCTCCATCTCCAGAGCCTTCTGAAGGGCGTCCAGCTCGGCGCTCATTTCCTTCTCCAGACCATCCCGCTGAAGTTCTTTGCGAACGAGGTCGAAATAGGTCCTGGCGCTGGAGCGATAATCGAACTTCTTCCCTTTGGCAAATTCCACAAAGTCCTCATAATCAGCATCACTGAGATGGAATTCATCGGTAGGGGGAATGGTGGTATGAGCCCTCACATAATCCAGGACATACTGTTCCACCACACCGTTTACCACCAGAGAATAAGTCAGGCGGCTGTACTCCTTAGGCTTTACCTCAACATCCGGAGTGATACCGCCACCGTCGCGCACGGTGCGTCCCATCGCGGTCTTGAACTCATGGGTAAGGGAATCGGGAATGTGCCCTACGGAGCCGTCCTCATTGCGTTGCGAATAGTCTATGGCCTGCACGCAGCGGCCGCTGGGAGTATAATATTTAGCTGTCGTGAGCTTGAGCTGGCCACCATAAGGCAACGGACGTATGCTCTGCACAAGGCCCTTGCCGAAGGTGCGCGTGCCCGCTATTACCGCACGGTCCAAATCCTGAAGGGCTCCGGAAACGATTTCGGAGGCCGATGCCGAACCGGAATCCACCAGCACTACCAGCGGAATCTGAGTATCCATCGGTGCCCTGGTGGTATAATTTGCATAATTAGCCCCATCCGTACGACCTTTGGCAGTCACCACGAGTGAGCCCTTGGGAACAAAAATGGAAACGATATCAACCGCCTCGGACATCAGTCCTCCGCCGTTGCCGCGAAGGTCAAGCACCAGTGTGTCCAGCTGGCCATGAGTACGAAGGTCCTTGATGGCCGCACGAATCTGGTCGCCCACTCCCTCGGTGAAACCTGTCTGATATATGTAACCGGTATGCGGAGCCACATATCCGTAGTACTCGATATCCGGCAGATGTATGGTCTGACGCGTGATGGTCACGTTCTTCAACTCTCCGGTATGAACCTTCTTCACCTTGAAAACCACCTTGGTCCCGGGAGTACCGCGCATCTTTTCACTGCATTCGGCGCTGTTCAGGCCAAGCACGCTTTCGCCGTCAATAGTGAGTATCTCATCACCGCAGCGCAGTCCGTTCTTCCATGCCGGAGAGTCCTTGTAGGGCTCGTTGATGATGACGTTTCCCTGCAGGTCGGGCTTGTAAATCACCGCACCTATACCGCCATAAGACTTGTTTATCATCATCTTGAGGTCTTCGTTCTCCTCTTCTGGAATGTAAACGGTATAAGGATCCAGATTGGACAGCATGGCATCTACACCGGCACGTTCTATGCGGTCAAGCGGCAGGGAGTCCACATAAGAACGGTTGAGTTCCTTGAGAATGGAACTCTGTATTTCGGTCCACTTGCCAAGTTTGAAACTCTTGGACTGGGCATATACCGTAATGCACAAGACGCTCAGCAGCGCACAAATCAATAATCTCTTCATTTCTTTCATTTTTCGTATCCATTCTCTTGCAACCAGAGTGCCATGGCGCGAAGGGCCTTTCCCCTGTGGGATATCGCATTCTTCGTGCCTTCCGGGAGCTCCGCCACGCTGCAGTCCGGGTAGTCGTCGGCAATGAACACCGGGTCGTAACCGAAGCCGCCGCTGCCGCTGCGCTGAAGCGCGATACGTCCCTCCAGCGTACCTTCGAAGAAAATCCTTCTCTCCCCCAGCAGAAGCGTCACCACACTGCGAAAACGGGCCGTACGAGGCGCCCCCTGATGCTTGTTGAGTTCACGCAGCAGGGTGTCGATATTGGCGGAGAAATCGTGGTCCGGAGGCAGCGGAAGACCGTCCCGGCGCGCCACGTCCACCGCAAAACGGGCAGCGTGAGCCCCCGGCGCGCCGCCCAGGGCATCCACCTCAAGACCGGTGTCGTCCGCAAAACAGTCCAGCCCGCAGAGAGCCCTTAACGCCTCCGCCTTCTGTATGGAGTTCTCCTTTAGCGTCATGGCCGTCTCCGGCAGCTCCTCCGTTATCCCGAGATCGACAGGGGTGAGCAACGTGTAGCCGGGCCCCAGAATCTCCGCCGCCTCGCGCAGCTTTCCCTTATTGCCTGTAGCGAATACTAGTTTCATCTTACAAAGATATTCATTTAATTCTTATCTTTGTGGATATGTTCGACGAAAAAATCATCCGTTTCCCGGAAACTCCGGCCGGTCTCTACGATCCGCTCAGATATATGATTGCCATTGGAGGCAAGCGCATCCGTCCCCGTCTCTGCGTGACTACATACGAAATGATCCGGGGAAGAGTGGAACCGGAGGTGCTCGAGCCCGCCGCCGGCCTGGAGGTCTTCCACACCTTCACCCTCATTCACGACGATATCATGGACCGGTCACCGCTCCGCCGGGGAGTGCCGACCGTATGGAAGAAATGGAACGAGGACACCGCCATCCTGAGCGGCGACGTGATGCTGATAGAAGCCTACAAACTCATCTGCAAGGCCCCTTCGGGCTGCAGGGACGAGGTGCTGAAGCTCTTCTCCCGCACCGCGGAAGAGGTGTGCGAAGGGCAGCAGTACGATATGGACTTCGAGCAGCTGGATACCGTCCCCATGAAGGACTACGCCATGATGATAGGACTCAAGACCGCAGTGCTCCTGGCATGCTCGGCGAAGATGGGTGCACTGATTGCAGGAGCCCCGGCAGCCGACTGCGACGCCCTCTACCGTTACGGATACGAGCTGGGAATGGCATTCCAGATTGCCGATGACTACCTGGATGCCTACGGTGACGAAAAAGTCTTCGGTAAGCCAATCGGAGGCGACATCATCAATCAGAAAAAGAGCTGGCTGACGGTGCGCGCCCTGGAGAAGACGGACGACAGGGACGCTTTCCTGAAGGCCTTTGGAGAAGCATGCACCGACGCTGATGCTGCACAGGCCAAAATACTGAACATCAAAAAGATGTATAGCTCCCTCGGAGTTCCGGAAGACGCCCGGGCGGAGATTCTCCGTTATTCTGTAAGGGCCATGGAGGCCGTACGCGGTTTATCCTGCGACACCGCTCCGCTGAAGGCGTTTGCCGACAGTCTGATAGGCAGAGCGAAATGATGGAAGCCACCGTCGTCAAGAATGCCGGCAGCCACTACCTGCTGAGCGTCCTACCGGAATGGGCCCCCTTCCCCGCCGTCCTGCGCGGCAAGGTAAGGCTGGAACGATCCGGAGCCACAAATCCTGTGGCAGTGGGCGACAAAGTGCGTTATGAACTCGACGGGAACGGGGCAGACGAACTGCATCCTGCCGTCATCACCGGGATACTCCCCCGCTCAAATTACATAATACGCCGCAGCACCAACCTGTCCCGCCAGTCGCACGTGATAGCCGCCAACCTGGACCAGGCGTTGCTGGTCGTGACGCTCTACTTCCCGGAAATCAAACTTCCCTTCCTGGACAGGCTGCTTGTCACCTGCGAGGTGTACGGAGTGCGCGCCGTAATTGTCCTGAACAAACTGGACCTCTGCCGCGATCTTGCTCCCGAACAGGTGGAGGATTTCTGCCAAATTTACCGCGACGCCGGCTACCAGGTTATTGAATGTTCGGCGCTTACGGGCGAGGGCATAGACGAGCTGAGGGAGCTCTGCAAGGGCCGCACCAGCCTTGTCAGCGGCGAATCAGGTGTTGGAAAATCCTCAGTCATCAAGGCTCTGGACCCTTCGCTCGACCCCAAGATAGGGCTGATAAGCACCGCCCACCTTCAGGGCAAACACACTACCTCTTTGTATGAAATGTACCCGCTGGCAAGCGGCGGCTTCATAGTGGATACCCCTGGCCTGCGCGGATTCGGCCTGGTAGATCTGGAAAAGGAAGAAATCTCCAAATACTTCCCGGAGATGCTAAGAGTGGCCGACAACTGCCGCTTCATCCCATGCACCCACACCCACGAGCCCGGCTGCGCCGTCAAACAGGCGCTCGAAGACGGCCTCATCAGCCCCGAGCGCTACAACTCCTACCTCGGCATGCTCGAGGAAGACAAGAAATTCCGCTAAAGGCAGTCGGCCATGATGATGGAGACGTTGTCTATACCGCCGGCGGATAAGGCCATCTGTGTATTATCTATTTGCTCTGTTTGTTCTTAACCTTCATTCTCTTGATTATGTATCTGATTATCCATAGGAGCGCTATTATACACCCTGCCATGATAACAGACATTACAACTCCATATGTGGTAACGGATAATGCTAATTGCTTCACGTAATCAATGAAGCACATTAACACAATTGCTAAGAATAGTAAGGCTGCAGCAAGAGACAATCCCAAATTAGGCTCTTTCCCGGCCTGTCTTTTCTTATTCGCCATATTTCCTCTGTATTATTGATTAGTCCATTATTTGCTCGCTATTTCGTTTGATGATAACTACGGCCTGCTCACCCATACATGGGCAAACAGGCCGCAGAAGATACCCTGTCCATACTATTTGGCAACACGTTCAAAGACAGGATACCCCATTAAGTGCTTATAAAGCCGCAGCAGCAGCTTCTCGTTCTCGTCTGGAAGCATCAAGTTTATTGACTATCTGGTTCTCCATGACCTTCTTAACAATAAACTTAGCAATAAACCAGACGCCAAATGTTATCAGGCCTGCAACGAAGCTATGAGCTGTCAACCAAACGACAATGGCAAGGGGCCATAGCCATTTGACAATCTTGGTAATAGTCCTTTTCCCATTGATCCATTTAACTTCTTCTTGATTGACAGGGTAGGAATAAGACGTTGTTTGTCCGACACCATCCATGAGGAAATGATACTGCGTTCCGTTGTAAGTATAGTAAACAAACCAGAACGGAGCAAGAACGTACTTGCCGGTGGTCGTCAAGTTAGAGCTGGAAGATGCTCTGAAATTGCGAATTTCCTGATCTCCGATTTGCTGAAGCGCTGCTTTTTTGGCCGTATCATCTACTTTGCCTTTTCCGTATTTTTGCCAAATAAGCGAGGCGTCAGTATTCCTTTCAAGCGAAAGCAAGTTTTCATCACTATAGTCAATCAAGCTCTCACTGAACTCCTTGGACATCATGACATCGTAAGGGAAGTTCTTGGTAAACTCGCGAAGCTCATCCGGTATTTCCTTACCTCCTTCATTTGCCAGGCAAAGGAAGGCAAAGTTTCCTGCTGCATTTCCGTTTTGCGGACGCCATTTTTTGACGTCACGAGTACTCACGGAATTAGAGCTGACAGAGACCTTTTGATCCATATAAGAAGATTCGCAACTCCAAGCGGAATTGTAGGTTCCTTCAAACAGGTACATAGGAAGGTAGGCCTGGAAAACCTTATCGGTCTTGATTGATTGGAAAATGTCTACAGGGACAAAATCCTGATTGATAAGTGAATTCACCAAGGCTGTCTCGAATGATTGCTCATTTGTTGTGAAAGGAATGATTCTTTCAGGCACAGGAATCTCTTTGGAGGAGATAAGAGGATTGACGAGCTGACTGCCGCAATAAGGGCACTCTGCCATCAATTTGTTAGGGTTGAATGAGTTGATTGGACGCCCGCAGGATGGACATACCACCTGCTGCAACTTCAAGGATGTTGTTTGTTCCATAAATAATATAGTTAAATGATAGTTGTATTATCGTAAAATGTAGTTCTTCACATAGTTGAAGATTCCTATAAAAAGCATTGCATATGCCAGCATAATGAAAAGCATAAACGAAACAACCAGAGCGATAATCTTAAGAGAATGGTCATTTTGTTTGTCTAGCACCTCGCCCGAGTTCGCATCTTTAGTCACTTCAACAATCATAGGAGCAGAGGCCGCAATACCAAAAACTCCGCCCAGAATAGCGTCCATAAACCCTTTTGATCTTTTCCCGGTCTTTTTTTCCTTCAGCGCCTTTTCCATTTGATTATAATATGGCGTCATACAGGAAAAAAAGTACAAAACGCATGATGGAATAAAATACAACAAGGGCGTGGCATCTTTATTCAAGAAGCATGCTCCGGCTCCGATAACTGCCGTGATAATAAGGAATTTAATCGAACCGGAGAATGAACGTCTATATGCTTCATTCGTAAGGATAGATACTTTCCTTAGCTTCTCCGCCGCCTCTCCATCTACTGGCATATGATTGTCATAAATATCCTTCAGCGTTCGCCTTGCTTCACTTGCCGCCTTGCTTCCTACCGGAAATTTCAAAGGCTCTCCACCGGAATCTTGATAGGAGGTGAAAACATTATTGTAGAGGTTATCCATCCTGGATGCCACGAACGAGTTGTTGAGGTCCGTACCTTTCAAGGATATGGTTTCCTCCGGGAATGTCTTCGCGAAATAATTAACAAAAACCATGTGGCCAATCATGGCAAGAATAGCTGCGATAAACAAACCTCCCAACAGAATGTCTTTAAGGCTCATGTTTGCAGAGGAAGACATTCCTGTCTGAACGCTGGAGCCTCCATATATCACCATACTTCCCGGATGAGCAGATGCGTCAAAATCCGAAACCTCAAATGCTACTTCATAACCAAGATATGCCTGCTCCGCTTTCATATTACCTTGTTTGGACATAGTCATACCAAAGAATCGGGCCCCATCACAATCAATAGCGATGGTTCCGTCATTTAATGAAACAACTTTCCCACCGGCAGTAAACAAATCCGATGGCGTAGAAGTTAAGCTCAATCCGTTTTGAGTCTTCAAATTCGAAGATAGTACCGTTATAGAACTCACCTTACCTTCTTGCGGATAGATCTCGAAAACGATACTTTCTCCTAAATATGCATGGTACACTTCAAAAGTATACTCTTCACCATCATCGTAATCTACTTCTGAAGCGAATTCAATTCTGTCGTAAAGGCCATCAATTGCTTTAGGTAACTTTGAAATATTAGAACCAAGCTTAACCTTTCCAATACCAGTGGCAGTGATAATAGTATTGTCTGCCCGCGCACTTGATAAGTTAAAAAGGCAAGCAAACACTCCGATGAGACAACAAATAATATGTTTTTTCATAACGGCTTAGATGCTAAGAAAAACGTGCTCTATTGATGATTGCATTCCTCTTTCTCAAAATCTCCTTGATTGTAATAATACTGTCATCAATCTGGCTGGGACTAAAGTTAGCTGCATTCATACACAGTGCATTAACACAAGCCGCCAACTGTAATTCCGAATCATAGGCTTCAGGGCAACTGCCTATTGATGCGTTATCAAGTGCTTCGTACATACCACGTAGCTTTTTTTTCACTTCCGCATCCTGTGCTCTTAACATTGCCTCTCTGACGTTTTGCGCCAGTTCTTGCATATAGATTTTTTCTTTGTTTTGACGTTCTATAGACTCATCCGTAACTTCATTCGCTACGACACTCATAAGTTGCATAATGAGGAAGGTCGCGGCAAATACGCCTTGAACGATTGACGGCCATACAATTGATTCAGGGTTAACAGCTATAAACGTAATACCAGCTATCAACTCGATGACAAAATAGATAAGTGCTCTCAAATAGAGACTGGCGTTGAGAACAGTACGTCCTTTCTTGTTCTTACAGAATAGGGGTGTAAGAAGAATGCACAGATAAGCGAAATGGATGAAACCATAGCTAATCCATTCAGTGGTTGTTCTTTCCGTTCCCCCTAAAAGGAAGAAGAGGACATTGAAGGCAATCAGGAAAATTAGCCCAACAAGTACTTTGAAGATGTTCTTTTTCATGTCGATACTTATAAGCGTTCCATTATTTCAGCAACTTTTGCATCATACTGCTGCTGCGTGATAAGACCAGCGTCGAGTAACTGTTTCATTTTTGAGAGAGACTCCATGGGGTCGGGTTGAGGCGTAGCTGCAGGGTTGACACCAAATCGACCTTGTCCACCAAAGCCTGCCGTGGGTTGCGCCTGAGGCTGTGGATTAGGATTTGCAAAAGCGGTTGTCGCCATATTTGCGAACGCATTTCCGGCAGCCATACCCATTCCCAAGCCGGCACCGGCACTTGCCACTCCGCCAGCTCCGGGATTGAGTGATACATTCTCAAGAAGCTCTTGCTGCATAGCTTTATCATAACTTCCAGTATGCTTAGCGGCAGACAAGCGATCGATATACTTCCTTCGGATATCGGTGTCGTCGATATTAAGGGATTCGAAGGAGAAATCTACTACTTCAAGACCATATGTTACAAACAGTTCCTTGAAGAAAGGATTAATTTCCTCAGCAAAGTCTTCTAATTGACTGGATATGGCATTGATTGAGCGACTCTTAGATCGCTCTTCAAGGCGCTTTCCGATTAAAGAACTGATTTTCTGAGAGATTTTCGCACGGAAAAGAAAACTCAAGTCGGAACCGGTAAAGGTAGACTTATCGCCCATCAACTGCATGAAAGCCTTCTTACATGCCTCATCATCCTCATCGATGTTGAATCTTACGAGGAATTTCCCGGCTCCTCTTACTAACGTCGGAATACCGTCCCCAAGATGATGATCTTCTAATTCGATGGGGCTTGCCGTTCCCCAAAGCACTTCTTGAATACTGGTGCTGACATGGTATACCTGGCAAGAGAAGGTGCTTACTCCGCCAGAAAGCATGTTGCGAATTCTGCTTAAAACAGGATAGTTGTCAGTCTCCACTTCATACCGGTTTCCTCCGGGCAGCAACCCATAAAAGGCTCCATTACGGATGAAGATAACCTGCTCGTTAGGGGCAACGGTTATTGTGGATTTTGTGTTAAAATCCTGCCGAGGGTCTAGATAGATTAAGGCCCCTGTGTCATTTTGCCGCTGGATGGATTCTAAAATGTTTTTGCTTCCACCGGCAAAATTGGCTTCATTTTCGTTTCTGTGAAAAAGTCCCATGATTGATATTATTTTTTATTACTTACGGTTCCATTTATATACAAGTAGTTAATCCGTCCAGGTTCATACGTGTCTTTTGCCGGCGAAACACTATCGACTTCAAATTGAGTATTTCTTTGTAACAGTAATTCGCCCTCAGAACCTCCAGTAACGGGATTGCTACCTAGTCCAATAGCAGGTGTGCCTTTAGGCACATTAAGCCTCAGCATTGGGGTATACTCGTTACCCTCATAATTAACACTACTATCTCTTAAGAAGCCTGAAGCATTCTCTTGCGATATAGCTGCAGACATAAAGCCCTTATGTTCAATATTTTTGCTACCATCACTATTAATTGTATTCATTAACTCTTGCGCTTCTTCATTGCCCATGCTTCGATATGCTACTGTATCTTGTGGACACTCCGATCGGTCAATTCGTTCCGCAAGTGTATCACATGCAAGACGTGTTGCTTCGCGTGTCTCAGAATTAGCAAATGCAGGATTATCAACTCCTCTTTCCATCTCGTTCATTAGTTTATAACCATTAGCTCCAGCATATGCATTTATAACACCTTTTTCTGCTTCTGATGATTCGTCCCATGTTTGTCTGCTCCAGTCTCTATACGTTCCCCCTAAATCGGAATTCATTTCATCATATGGTTTAAATTCCTTAGAGTTTTTCTCCTCAATATCTGATTGTCGTTCAGCACCTTCTTCACTAGATCCGTCTTCATCGTTGTCAATTCCAGTGTCTTCTTCTGAGTTTCCTATGCCATTATTAACATCATCAGAATTGTCTAATTCGCTTTCAATCTTTGCCCCAGCATCAGAACCATTCCCATTGTTATCGGAAGAGATGCTATCTGTGTTATTATCATCCTCAAGGGGCTCAGCGTTGTTATCCGAAGTAGAATCTTCCTCATCATTATCGATATCAGAATCTAAGGAAGATTCATCATCGGTTCTTTCTTCTCCAATACTTTCCTTGTTATCATCGATATCATGCGAGTCGTCATTCGATTCCTCAGTAGTATGATCTCCTAAGCCTTCATTAATTGAGCTATCTTCGTTGTTGTCTTCATTCGGCATGTCTGAATCAGTTTCATCAGAATGATTATCATCTGAGTTTTCAGTCCCTATGGTGTCATTGTCATCGTCAGTCCCTGGGGTATTATCAGTTGAATCCTCAGTGGCTCCTTCTTCAACGCCATCGTCTTCTGAATTATCTGTGTCTGAGCCATCTTCATTACTCTCGGAATCAGTTGAATCTTCAGCGGGTTCAGTTTCACCACTATCCTCTGAAACATCATTACTGGAACCGTCTTCACCATTATCAATATCCGAAGAATCCTCCGCAGATTCTGGTGCGCCAGCATCATCTCCATCTTCTGCATCAGAGCTGTTTTCATTGTTGCCAGAATCTGACTCATCATTTGAAGAATCGCCAGAATCCTCATTAGCAGAGCCTTCTGTATCCGTATCGTTTTCATCACTTTCGGATCCGGAGGTATCGTCTGCTGATTGACCTGTCTCGCCAGAATCCGACTCTGCGGCGCCTGAACCAGATTCACTTTCATCGGCACCAGGAGCGTCATCAGTTGATCCTTCAGATTCTCCGTTGTCAGAGTCTTCAGTACTTGAGCTGGCTTCACCCTCATCTGAGTCTTGGGATGCGTCAGTAGATTCGCCAGGCTCATCGCTTTCAGATCCACTAGTGTCGGTTTTGTCTGCATTATCACCAGTATCTGATTCCCCGGTATCGTTATCGTCCTCAGTGCCTGTTTCTTCGCCGTTAGTATCTGAGTCAATACCAGGGTTATCGGAGTCCGAACTATCATCATCTGGGGTGTCATCAGATTCTCCCTGACTGTTGTCAGTGTCCGAGCCAGTTTCGTTGTTATCGGCTCCATACGAATCATCTGAACTGCTGGCATCAGGACTCCCATCACTTCCATCGGTATCTGCGTCTCCATTGCCAGTATTGTCGGCATTCGTGTCATCCCCGCCAGAATCAGGTTCTCCAGAATCACCATTGGATTCAGATTCACTGTCTCCACTGTCAATATCAGATCCGTTTTCTGAGTTGTCAGTATCCGAACCATCATCCGTGCCTGCAATATCCGAATTGTCGGAATCGCTGGCCGAACTTGAATCACCGTCACCACTATCAGCATCAGTAGCAGAATCACTTCCACTTGTGCTTGAGTCTCCATCCGAACTGTCTATATCAGAGTCACCTGAATCAGTTCCACTATCTCCTTCTGATGCATCTACATCGGCATTATTATCGCCGATTGTGTCGGTGTCAGAATCACCGCCGTCAATATCTCCCGCATCTGTAGAATCGCCACTGGAATCACCAGAGTCAATGTCGCTATTATCAGAGTCACCACCACCGAGGTCTTCGCTATCAGAAGTCTCTCCGCCGTAGTCTCCTCCGTCAATATCTCCATCGTCAGACTCATCACCTCCTAAATCGTTGCTGCCTGTTGTATCGCTGCCATCTCCATCGCCAGCATCCGACACGCTATCGCCGAGGTCGTCTGCACTCGAGGAATCTCCATCTATATCGCCGCCATCTATGTCACCATCACCGGCATCATCACTATCAGGGCTATCATCAGTTGATGAGTCGCCCGTACTTGAATCGCTGTCGCCAGAGTCAATACTGCCGTCATCAGTATCGCTTCCGCCGAAATCATCCTCGTCGGAAGTGTCTCCACTGGTATCGCCACCATCTATGTCGGTATCATCAGTTCCGCTATCGTCGAAATCATCTCCACCAAAGTCGTCCCCTTCGGAATCATCTCCTCCGAAGTCATCCCCACCGAAATCGTCTCCTCCGAAGTCATCCCCACCAAAATCATCCCCGCCGAAGTCGCCTCCACCGAGATCTTCTCCTCCAATATCGGATGATGTATTGTCGTATTCACTCATAATTTAACGATTCAAAAGTCTCTTTTGATTGAATTCTCAATTGCCGATGTGCTGATTCTCAACCCAGTCTCATATTTGGCTTTACGCCAGAAGTGGACTTTCACACATGTTCTTAGGTCTACAGAGAAGGGCTCTTCATTTAATTCTTTCTTAATAAGTGCTGTGAATTTTGAAAAAACTCGTTTTAGGTATTCTACATCTTTTGTATTAGCTGGTACATTCTGCCTGAAAATACGTCGAGCAATCTCGCGGGCTAATAGTCTGCGGTTATAGTCGCAGCACTTCTTGCAGCATGGCGCAAAAGCACACTCTGGATATGGACGCAGGTACTCTTGCTTATCGTTCCAATAAGATGACAATTGCTTGATGCCATCATCAGACAATGATATACTTATTTGGTTGTTAAGGCGATAATCGGGAGTTATGATTTCTTCTGGCTCGTCGAGACGGTTAAAGAAGAGGAATGCTTCTCCTGGTTTTAATTTGGCCAGACGTGCCATCTGAGGTTCACTCATGCTTGTCGAGTTGGCTAGGATTTCCTTATCCTGTCCTTCGACTAATCGGAAAGCAACCTTGATGTCTGTCAAAGCGACGATATCGATACCTACTTTACGCGGAGACTGATCAGCTATGGCAATTCCTACGCCGTATGAACGTATCTCGGCAAGCATTCGCTTTACCAAGCCTTGCGCAATGGCGCTTGGATTGGCCGAACCTTCTCCAACATTGGTGCTCGCATCAAGAAGAACATGAGCTTCCTCTAATAAGATAAAATTACGTAAACCTCCCTCACCTATGTAGTTGGCGTTAACATATGCTAAAATGCTGAGCAGGAGCAAGGCGATAATCAAAGCCTTCTGTTCGCTATTCTCAATGGCGGCAAGTTCAATGATGGTTGGTTTTTTTAGAATATCCTCAATCGGTATCGAATAGTAGTTGTCAAACAGGTTTACCAAACTCTTCAAACGAACGATACCTGCGCGACCAATATTCTTTGCGTCACCTGTATATCCAATCCCATCAAATGTCTCCTGGAAACACTTGATAAAGTCGGTGATATTAAATATCTGTCCCTTGTTATCCGTCGTGTAAGAGTCCAGCCATCTGAAATCCGAGTAACAATTATTGACAGTATCCTCGAATATTTTGTCCAAAGGGGTTGACATTGAGACGCCTGCAGCAAAAGCCGTCTTCAATGTGGATTTATATGTCTCTAACCTTACGTTCTTTGGCGGGACAAAAGGATTAAACACAAATGGCGAAATGAAATTTTTGCCTGGAGTAAACACCTGAAGCTCGGGGATACTTTGAATAAGGGCTCGATATTCATTCTTTGCAGGTTCAATGACAAGGAATGGAATGTGATGATCTTTCCAAAGACGGTCGAGGAGGCCAACTGAGAACGTCGTCTTACCTGAACCAGGAGTTCCGACAATCAGCATATGTTTTGCTAAATCCTTCAGCGTGAAACCTATGGAATTGGCCGATGACGATTTCAATTTGCCGATTTCTATATCTCCGGCATTAATCAGGTTTTGTGAATATGTCTTACTGGCTTTCCCTGTTTCATTAACAGATAGCCCGGCATTCACTCTGTCATCTCCGATAGGTAATCGCCAAAAGGCTGCCGCCTCATCTGCTGTAATTATATACGGGAATCGGTAAAGATTTGGACTGATTGCTTGCCCATTCCATAACGCGGCAGATCTGTTGTTATTTATCAGAAGCTCATTGACCACCCATGGTAAGGGGTACAATGTTGAGGCGTTCTGGAAGAATGACGAGCAGTCTAATTTTACAATTTGAAGATTTGGCGATAAAGCGTCCGTGAATGCCAATTGTCCCATAACACGGGAGGACACTGCCGGAAGTGATTCTTGCCCGCCATATACGACAATGTTGTAAAGGAAAAGGGCCTTGGTTCTATTATCTGAATAATGCTTATAAAGTCCCGTCAATCTCTCTGCATTTGTAAAGCTGACATTGCCAACCTGCCTGTCCGCAACCCCGTGGCCAAGCATGCTCAAATTTTGATGAAGAGTTTCCAGTTCAGCCAATTCCTCTGGGGAATAATAAGTCGGAATCAACTGAAAAGAAACGGCACAGTGTGGGTGACGAATCAGTATATTGGCTAAACGACTCAGATCTTTATAATCCGTAGGAAATTGATCAAAGGCGTAGCAATAGGGCATGTAACTATTCTGGAGGTTTTCAGCCCTTTCCTCTTTTACAATGGCGTGGCATGTACCATGACATACCTGACTGAAGACATTTGTATAATCAGAAACAGAACACTCAGAATAATCATATAGTCCTCCGTCCATAGTAGCGGACACAAGCTTTGACACCATCCGAACAAGGGTAGAAGCCCGATTAGCATCTTTATGAATGCTCCTCAGAAGAATGAATAATCTAATCGTTGCTTCATACGGCTGGTTCTGAACAGGCTCAGTTGTCCAAACCAATTCGAAAGACATGTCTGGATTAATACCATCTGCCTTATATTGCTCCTTGTATTGCTGATATATTTCGCTAAAGAGATTCGACATATCAGCAGCAGCACGCTCAATAATGAAATTCCGCTGCTCTGTTGAGATGTCATCAGTAAGAATAGAAATATGCGGAATTGCACGGACTTCCAGAATTGATAGGCAGATATGCTCTCCGCTATTGATTTGGAGGGTATCAATCGTAGGTCCTGAATCCTTTCCTACACTATCGTATGTCATGCTCTCGAGTCCATTCCCCGATCAGCCCGGTTCGGAGAGCTATAAACTAATAAGAAAGTGTGGGCCTCCAAAGCTCTTACTCTACAACCGGGCTCTGGACTGCCTTTGAATGAATAAGAATGGAAATGCTCACACTTTCTGCTATAGCATGAGCATGTGCTCAGAATATAGCCAGTGAGAGCGTCGTCACTCTTCCCATTCAATTTGAATTGTCCAGATTCGATTGTAAGGAATCGCTAAAACGCTTTCTGTATGTATGCTGCGCAATGCAGCACTGCAAATATAAGGATATTTTTTAAATAACTTTTGCTTGCCTCTGTTTTCTTTGAATCACCTTCATAACGTAGGGATGCTTGGTTGCTCCCTACAAAGATAAGGTTTCCCGAGGAAAGGCGCTGTTAACCCTGAAGGGCGCTTATGTCGGGGATATATTCTCCAGCGTAGCTCTCGCGTTTCCGCTGCAGGAACATGGCCATGTAGACGGGCAGGTAAACGACTTTCCCATCGACGCGAACATTGTCGTTGCAAAGGACAATAGCCTCAGGGATATTATACTCTGCATTGCTCAGGATGTTGTTCAGTGCCAGGTGGAAGGCGTAGTCCTTGCCGGACTTGACCTCAACGGGTAGGATTGTGCCATCTCCTTTCTCCAGGACAAAGTCAACCTCGCCCTGCTTCTTGTTGTTGAAGTAGTACAGATGCTCGAAGCCGTGCGCCAGCAGTTCCTGGGTCACCACGTTCTCGTAAATGGCGCCGTGATTGATATTGACTTCTCCGCGGAGGATCCTGAGCTGGATGCCGTCGGCGTATTGATAAGCGAGCAGGCCTACGTCGTTCTGGAACAGTTTCAGAAGATTCCTCTGTTTGTTCAAGAGCAAGGGAACACGAGGCTCCTCAACATTAAACACGGGAATAGCCACTCCGGCCTTCTTGAGCCACAGGAAGCTGTTCTCGTACATATTGAACTTGGCGTTCTCATTCAGGTTCTTCAGAATGAAACGCTTGTTCTTTGCATTGAGTTCTGAGGGAATAAGGTCGAACACTTCGTCCAGGTACAACTTATCGTCTTTGTCATACCGGGCGATATCCCGTTTGTAGATTTTGATGATGGCGCGCTGTTCGGCCGCCACGTGCTGCATATTCTTGGTTTGGATGTATTTCCACACAGCTGCGGGCATTCCACCGACAATCAGATACAGATTGAAGACAGACATCATCTGGCTGTGTACCACAGGATCGACAGGTGTTCTGCCCTCAAATGAATTATGGAGCGCATCGATGACCTTCGGAGCCACCCCGATCGCCAATGCGAATTCTTCGAAATCCAGCGGGAAGACATCCACCACATCCATATAGCCGACAGGTTCCGAGCGGACATCGTTCAGTTCCACGCCTAATAGCGAACCCGTCAGACCATATCTGAAACTGCCTTCATCTACCAGGAACTTAATCTGGGTCACGCACTCCTTGCAATCTTGAATCTCGTCAAGCAGAATGAAGGTCTTTCCCGGGACCATCGGTACATCAGTAAAAGTAGACAGCCTCAACAGGATGTCGCTTGCGCTCTGCACTCCGTCAAAGATGCCAATGGCTTTGGGGGTTTTGATGAAGTTGATTTCGATAAAGTGCTCGTAAGTCCGTGCTGCCAGTCTTCGGAAAGCTTCAGTTTTTCCTACCTGCCTTGCACCGGTGAGGAGCAAAGCCTTATTCTGGGTCCTGTAGAACTCATCCAGGAAGGCGTCGAGTTTGCGTGTTATCATCGTTATTCTTTTTTCCAACGCAAAATTAAGCCATTACTTCCTTTTTTCCAACATAGTTTTCCCAATATTTCCAACTTTTTCCAATCTTTTTTCCAATCTTACGGATAATGACCGGTAAGATTCCGCGAATGGTACGCTTTTTTTCTTTACTTTTGTAAGTTAATATATAGTACACGAGAATGTATAAACTCAATCCGATTTTACGCCTCATGGTCTGGGGTACGGAACTCTGGGTACTGTCCGGTTATCCCGAAAGAATCTCAATCGTGTCGGGCGGGCCTTATGATGGCCTCACGATCAACGAGTTGATATCCAAGGAGAAGGAGCGCCTCGTAGGGACGAAGGTATATGCTGAATACGGGGATGAATTTCCCTTGCTCGTAAAGTTCCTGGATGTGCATGACGCGCTGAGCATACAGGTCCACCCCTCGGAGGAGCTTGCGCAGAAACGTCACGGAGCCCATGGCAAGACGGAAATGTGGTATGTAATCAAGGCCGAAGAAGGAGCTGAACTCATGGCGGGATTCTCACAGCCTCTTTCGCCTGAAGAGTATTGCAAAAGGGTCGCTGAAGAGACCATTACCGACGTGCTGGCACACCACGATATCCAGGCCGGAGATGTATTCTTCATTCCCCCGGGACGCGTGCACGCCCTGTGCAAAGGCAGCTATATCGCTGAAATACAGCAGACTTCGGATATAACCTACCGCATTTACGACTATAATCGCCCGGGGCTGGACGGCAAGCCGCGCGAGCTGCACACCGAGCTTGCCAAGGATGCCCTGGACTACAAGGTTTACGACGAATACAAAACCCCCTACGTCCCGGTGAAGGACGGGGAAGCGCAACTGGTCAGCTGTCCCTATTTCATAACCTCGGTAATCGACCTGGGCAAGCCTTTCGTAAAAGACTTGAAGAACCTGGATTGCTTCCTGATAGTCATGTGCCTGGAGGGCGGCGGCATGCTCCGCAGCGGGGACGATGAGGTTGAAATCAAGGCTGACGAATGCATATTGGTGCCCGCCTGCGCAGAAGAAATAGAGTTTATACCGGGAGCTCAGGGCATGAAGGCCCTTTTGAGCCACATGTAGAAAGATGAAGAAGAATAAACAGAAAAAGCAGGAAACTCGCGGCCGTGGGAAGCATCAAGGCCACAAAATTCCCCAGCAGTTCACAGGAAAGGTCCAGATGACCCGTGAAGGTTTCATCTTCGTAATTGTGGACGGCCAGGATGAAGATATTTACGTAAAGGCCGCCAAAACGCGCCGGGCCCTCAACGGAGACATAGTACGTGTAGCCATTACAGGCGGAGGTGGACGCGGGAAGCGCCTCGAGGGCGAAGTGGTTGAGATACTCGAGCACAACAAGGCCCCTTTTGTTGGCTACATGCACTACATTGGCGCCCAGGCATGGGTGCTGATGCAGAGCAAATTCATGCCGTACGACATTGAGGTTGACGCCGAGGAAGCCCGCTCCCTCGGGGCCGAACCCGGGATGAAAGTAGCTGCCGTAGTGGACAGCTGGAAGCGTGGAGAAATCAGCCCGCACGGCCATATAGTAGATGTGCTGGGCTTCCCCGGCGAGAACGAAACGGAGATGCACGCCATCCTGGCCGAATTCAATCTCCCCTACCGTTTCTCAAAGGAGGTGGAGAATGCCGCGGACAAAATTTCGGAAGAAATCACTGCCGGGGACCTCAAAGGACGCAAGGACTTCCGCAACACCCTTACGTTCACCATCGACCCTACCGACGCCAAGGACTTCGACGATGCTCTTTCCTTCAAGAAACTGGAGAACGGCAACTTCGAGGTGGGTGTCCACATCGCCGACGTATCCTATTACGTCCATCCCAACAGCCTGGTAAACGGGGAGGCACGTGAACGCGGTACCTCCGTATATCTGGTTGACCGTACCGTCCCCATGCTGCCGGAAAAGCTCTCCAATAAGCTCTGCTCCCTGCGTCAGGGTGAAGACAAGCTCTGCTTCTCCGTGGTCTTCGAAATCGGGCCCAAGGGAGCCGTCAAGTCCCGCTGGTTCGGGCGCACCGTAATCTGCTCCGACCGCCGTATGGACTACGACCAGGCGCAGCGAATAATTGAGAATCCTCCGGCAGAGTGCACGCCTCTGGAAGAAGCCGTACTTACCCTCAACCGTCTGGCCAAGTGCCTCAGGGATGCCCGTTTCCGTGCAGGAGCCATCAATTTCGACAGGCCGGAGATGAAGGTGGAGGTGGACGAAAATGGCAAACCGCTGCGCGTTTACCAGAAGATTGCCCGGGAATCCAACAACCTCATCGAGGAATTCATGCTCCTGGCCAACCGCAGCGTGGCGGAGTTCGTTGCCACCGGAGGAAAGATGAACGGAGTGGCGATGAAGAACGCCAAGACCTTCGTATATCGTATCCACGGCGAGCCCAATTACGAGAAACTCGAGGGCCTGCGCGGCTTCGCCTCCAACTTTGGCTACAAGATGGCGGAGGCCACCAGCGGCAAGGGTGCAGCTGATTCGCTGAGAGAACTGCTCGGCGCCGCCAAGGGCAAGCCTGAATACGACGCTTTCGAGAACCTGGCCCTGCGTTCCATGGCCAAAGCCGTTTACAGCACCGACAACATCGGCCACTATGGCCTTGCCTTCCCGTTCTACACGCATTTCACATCGCCCATCCGCCGCTTCCCGGACCTCATGGTACACCGTCTCCTGACAATATATCTCAGGGGGGGCGACTCGGCAGACAAGGGCCGTTTCGAAAAAGAGTGCATCCACGCCTCCGAACGCGAGCTCGTGGCCGCCGACGCTGAGCGCACCAGTGTAAAGTACAAACTGGTTGAGTTCATGCAGGACAAGGTTGGCATGGAATTCAACGGAAGTGTTTCCGGCCTGACTGAATGGGGCATGTACGTAGAACTCGAAGAAACTCATATAGAGGGAATGGTCCCTCTCCGGGAGATCCGCTCCGACTTTTATGAATTCGATGAGGCCCACTACCGCCTTCTGGGCAAACGCACAAGGAAAGAATTCCGGCTCGGAGACCACGTCCGAATAAAGGTTGCCGGCGCAAATCTGGAACAAAGACAATTGGATTTTGAGCTAATTGAGAATGAAGAAACTGCTTCTCCCGCTCGTAGTGTTGAGCGTGGCGCTGATATGGTCCGCAACGGACGCAAGCGCTCAGTCAAGAAAGGAAAGACTCGCTGAGTACGTTTATTACTTCGCTTCCGATTCCTTAAAAGGGCGTGCCGCAGGTTCGCCCGAGTCTGCTTTGGCTAGAGATTATATAGTTGCCCGCTACAAGGAGTGTGGGCTCAAGCCTTTTTTCAACGGAAACTTTGTGATTCCATTTGAAAAAGACGGCAAGGAATACGCCAACGCGGTAGGAGTAATTGAGGGTAATTCACTGAAGGATGAGTATATAGTGCTCGGCGCACACTTCGACCATCTGGGTGTCAAGAATGGTGTAATCTACCCCGGTGCCGACGATAACGCTTCAGGAAGCGCAGCATTGATAGAGATCGCCAGAGAACTTTGCGAACATCGCGAGAACCTGCAGCGCAGCATAATTATCGCGGCGTTTGATGCAGAAGAAATCGGCCTCTACGGTTCAAATGCCCTGGCAGATTTTCTGGATACCATTGTCGGAATCGAGAACGTGAAACTCATGATCAGCGTGGATATGGTGGGTTGGTACAAACAAAGCGGAAAACTCATTATGGAAGGTACGGCAACCATCAGGAACGGTAAGATTCTGGTCAAGGAGGCCGCCGGCCGCCATTCCATCAACGTGCAGGCTAAAGACTTCGAAACTTCCGCCTTTACCGCCACCGATACGGAGGGTTTTGCCAAGAAGCATATACCCACTCTCGCCGTAACTACCGGTCTCAAGTCGCCCTATCACAAGCCTGAAGACAAGGCGGAACTCATTGATTACAACGGTCTTGACAGCGTTAGTGGATATCTGGCAGACCTTGCCGCCTCGGCTGCATCCGACCCGGCTTTTGCAGCCAGTGGAAAACTGGCCCGCAAGCACAGCGACAAGTCTCCCGTATTCGAAGGAGGCGTTCTCGCCAGTGTAGGCGGCTCCACAATCCGCTTTACCGATGCCAAGCTTACTTCCTACAGCGGCAGGAGTTTCAGCGCAGGTCTGGTAGGAAGGTTTAATTTCGGCATGACAGGCTTACAGTTCAGTGCCCTTTACGAGAATGCCGGCAGCTCGTTCCCTTCTATTAATACGCCTCTTGGCAAGAGCCAGAACTACCGACAGAGTGCTGTTACCGTACCCGCTTACCTCATCATGAGGGCCGGAGAAGGAAGCAACAGCGCCTTCGTAGGTGTGGGCGGCTACTACAGTCATGTCTTTGATCATAAGTTCAGCGACAGCGATCCCGGCTGGGCGGTGAATCCGCACCAGGGTGGCATGGCGGCCGTTTTCGGCTTCCAGTTAGGAGGAGCGCTGATTGAGTGGAGCTTCCGCTGGCAGCTCAACAACCTTTTCCCGGGGCAGGCCAAGACCCGCATCAATACTGGTAACTACTTGACTATAGGCTGGATATTCTAATGAAGCTGGAATTTACAAAGATGGAGGGGCTGGGCAACGATTACATCTACGTCGATGCCGAGCGTTTTGCGCAGCTCTCCCGAGTAGTCGCCGACGGCGACCGGCCAGAGGCCGAAATCGCCCCTGGGGGCAATCGCGCTAGCGATGGGGGAAATCGCTCGGTAGAGTCGCTGCTCTCCCGAGTAGTCGCCGACGGTGACCGGCCAGAGGCCGAAATCGCCCCTGGGGGCAATCGCGCTAGCGATGGGGGAAATCGCTCAGTAGAGTCGCTGCTCTCCCGAGTAGTCGCCGACGGCGACCGGCCAGAGGCCGAAATCGCCCCTGGGGGCAATCGCGCCAGCGATGGGGGAAATCGATCGGTAGAGTCGCTGCTCTCCCGAGTAGCGACTCTACTGAGCGACCGGCATTTCGGGATAGGCTCCGATGGACTGGTGCTGATAGGACGCTCCTCCGTAGCCGATTTCTCGATGCGAATGTTCAACGCCGACGGCTCCGAAGGGATGATGTGCGGCAACGCTGCCCGCTGCATAGGTAAATACGTGTACGACAACGGCCTGACGGATTCCACCGAAATCACCCTTGAAACGCGTTCCGGCATTAAGCGGCTGAGTCTTCATCTTGGAACTGACGGCTCAGTGGAAAGCGTTTCAGTGGATATGGGAACGGCGGAAATCGTTCAGCAGGACCTTGAGCTGGAAGCAGGCGGTTTGCACTTCCGAGGTATCGTGGTCAATGTCGGTAATCCTCATTTCGTCATTTTGTGCGACGAGGCAGAAGACGTTGAGCTGGAGCGCATCGGCCCTCTGATTGAGCAACATCCCATCTTCCCCGGGCGCACCAACGTGGAGTTCGTCTCGCTCAGCGAAGCAAAGGATACCATCCGTATGCGCGTGTGGGAACGCGGAAGCGGCATCACCCTCGCCTGCGGCACCGGTGCCTGCGCCACAGCGGCCGCCCTGGTCGGCACCGGCGTAGTCAGCAGCCCCTGCGCAGTTGTCATGGACGGCGGCACCCTGACCATCTCCTGCAGTCCCGCAGGCGCCATCCTCATGACCGGTCCTGCCCGCACTGTCTTCCGCGGTACGGTAGAAATCTGACCATATTTCGCGAGGTCTGCACCGGCACTATGGAAATCTGCGCCCTACCCGGTACGAAGGCCGGCCGGCTGTAATTCCGAACGAAAGCGTGAGACGGAAAACATTGATTCACAGTAATATCCGCATATCCGTTTATGCCATTTTGCCTAATCGATAATACGCAAATGGCTATATTTCAGTGCTCTATATCTCACGCTGGTTTTCCGGCGTTTTTTGCTATCTTTGCATCCGGAAAATAAAGCAAACTATATATGTCCAAGAAAGTTCTATTAATGATTCTGGATGGTTGGGGCGAAGGTCGCCACGACCACAGCAATGCAATCTATACGCAAGGAGCCCCGTTCATCGACAGCCTTCGTGCAAAGTATCCCATGGCACACCTTCACGCATGCGGCGAGTATGTTGGTCTGCCGGACGGCCAGATGGGCAACTCTGAGGTCGGGCACATGAACCTCGGTGCCGGACGCATTGTCTATCAAGATCTTGTGAAGGTAAATATGGCCTGCCGTGAGCATAAGTTGATGCAAAATGAAGAAATAAAGGCCGCTTACAATTACGTAAAGAAGACCGGTAAGAAACTCCACTTTTTCGGACTTTGCTCCCACGGTGGCGTGCACTCTTCTCTCAATCATCTTTACGAATTCCTCGCCGAAGCTAAGAATGCTGGACTAGAGGATGTCTATGTACACTGCTTTATGGACGGACGCGACACCGACCCACGTAGCGGTTACGGCTTTGTGAAGGAGTTGGAGGAGAAGATGGCAGAGACTACCGGAAAGATAGCAAGCGTCTGCGGACGTTTCTATGCCATGGACCGCGACAAGCGCTGGGCCCGAGTGAAAGAAGCCTACGACATGCTCGTCGAGGGTAAAGGCGTGCAGTTCGAGAGCGCGCTCGCTGGAATTCAGGCATCCTATGATGCCGAGGTGACCGACGAGTTCATCAAGCCTATCGTCATTAACAAGGACGGCAAGCCGCTGGCAAAAGTTGAAGAAGGCGACTGCGTAATTTTCTACAACTTCCGCAACGACCGCGCACGCGAGCTTACCAACGTGCTCACCCAGAATGAGATGCCGGAGGAAGGGATGCACACCATACCTCTGTATTACTGCACCCTCACCCCTTACGATGCATCTTTCCAGGGCCTGCATATACTCTTCCCAAAGGAGGAAGTGACCGACACCCTCGGAGAGACGATTTCAAAGGCAGGACTGCGCCAGCTTCGTATTGCTGAGACCGAGAAATATGCACATGTGACCTTCTTCTTCAATGGTGGTCGCGAGACTCCGTTCGAAAACGAGGACCGCATCCTCGTCAATTCTCCTAAGGTCGCAACTTACGACCTGCAGCCCGAGATGAGTGCGGTAGAGGTAACAGACCGCTTATGTGAAGCAATCCGCAGCGAAAAGGAGGACCTCATCATTCTGAATTATGCCAATGGCGATATGGTGGGTCACACCGGAGTCTATAAGGCCATCTGCAATGCAGTAGGATGCATCGACGGCTGCGTCGAGACCACCATTACCTGCGCCCTGAATCACGGATACACAGTCCTGCTTACTGCAGACCACGGCAATGCCGACTATGCTGTGAACGAAGATGGCAGCCCCAATACGGCCCATTCGCTCAATCTGGTGCAGTTCATCGTGATTGGTGCAGGAGATGAGGTCAAGTCCGTAAAGGATGGCGCGCTTTGCAATGTGGCTCCTACCATCCTAAAGTTGATGGGGGTGCCGCAGCCGGAGGCGATGACAGCAGAGCCGCTGATTTGATCAATCAGCGGCTCTTACGAGTTACACGTTACCCCCTGGCGGCAGAAGCCGCCTTCCCCTCGGGGGACTGATTTGATCAATCAGCGGCTCTTACGAGTTACACGTTACCCCCTGGCGGCAGAAGCCGCCTTCCCCTCGGGGGACACATTTAGCAATCAGCGGCTCTTACGAGTTACACGTTACCCCCTGGCGGCAGAAGCCGCCTTCCCCTCGGGGGACACATTTAGCAATCAGCGGCTCTTACGAGTTACACGTTACCCCCTGGCGGCGCCGGTAATCAAGGCGAAAAGCTATTTCAAACCGCGTGCACGCAGCAGTGCTGCGGGGTCGGGATCGGCACCACGGAAGCGGCGGTAGAGAATCATGGGCTCTTCACTGCCGCCCATCTCAAGCACATTGCGGCGCAAGCTCATCGCAGTCTCCGGATCGAAAATCCCTTTCTTCTTGAACAGTTCAAAGGCATCTTTGTCCAGAACCTCAGCCCACAGATAGCTGTAGTAGCCGGCGCTGTAGCCGCTGGAACCGAAAACATGATTGAAGTAGGTACTCCTGTAGCGCGGAATAATCTCGGATATGAGCCCCATCTCCTTGCAGACCTTAGCCTCAAACTCCTCAACATCAATACCATCTATGCTGGAAAGCTCATGCCACTTCATGTCCAGGATACTTGCTGCGCAGAGCTCGCCCAGAGTGAAACCCTGATTAAAGTTAGCAGCGGCCTGAACCTTGGCGACCAACTCAGCAGGAATCACCTCGCCGGTCTTGTAATGGAAAGCATAGGAAGCAAGCACCTCAGGCTCGAAAGCCCAGTTTTCGTTCACCTGAGAAGGGAATTCCACAAAGTCGCGCTTGACAGACGTGCCACTCACGCCCTCGTAATTGCACTGGCTCAACAAGCCGTGCAGAGCATGGCCGAACTCATGGAACATAGTCTCCACCTGATCGATGGTAAGCAGTCCCGGCTTGTCGGCGGTAGGCTTGTTGAAATTGCCTACGTTCACTATAACTGGACGCACACCTTCGCTCTGCTCCAGGAAATTGGTCATCCAGGCGCCGCCGCGCTTGCTGTCGCGGGGATAGTAATCAGTAATGATTATACCGATGAGAGAGCCGTCGGAATCTGAAACCTTAAAGGCTTCAGCCTCGGGATTGTATAGTTCAATGCCCTCTAGTGGCAAGAAACTGATACCATAGAGGCGGGATGCAGTGGCAAACACACCGTCACGCACTTTCTCCATCTGGAAATATTCGGACACCTCTGCCTCGTCCAGATCGTAACGCGCATTGCGCACGCGCTCGGCATAGTACATATAGTCCCAGGGCTCGATACGGGAACCGACAGGCAACAGGCCTGCGGCAATATCCTCGTCCATGAGCTTCTGCATATCATAGACTTCCTGGCGGGCGCGGGCCATTGCGGCATCCATTATAGGCTGGAGGAAAGCATCCACCGCCTCAGGGCTCCCGGCCATCTTGTCGCTCAGGATAAATGCAGCCGGGGTATCGTAACCGAGCAGTTGAGCCTTCTCTATACGCAGTTCCATCTCGCGAAGAACAACGGCCTTGTTGTCGAACTCGTCGTTGTGGTTGGCACGGGTAGAATACAGACGGAAAACCTTCTCGCGCTCCGTACGGTCGATGATGGAAGCCATCTTGTCGTAGTACGACGCTACCGAAAATCCGGTTTCTTCCTTGAAGGCATTGGACTGAGCAAGCAGATTGTTTGCGAACTTCAAGGTAAGTGTGGACAACTCGCTGTTGATTTCCTTCAGACGGGCCTGTCCGGCCTCGTCAAGACCGATACCGTTGCGTATGAAACCCTCATAATAGTTCTTGAGGAGCATCTGCTGCTCACGGGTAAGTCCGCTCTGGTCTGATTCCCAAACAGCCTTTACCCGGGCAAACAGGCCAGGGTTCATCATTATGCCGTCGCTGTGGGCAGAAAGCATAGGAGTAGCCTCCTCCACTATTGCGTTAAGCTCAGGACTATAATCGGACTCGCTCACGTTGAAGAGCACCTGCGTCACCCTCTTGAGAATGGCGCCGCTGCGGTCTCCAGCAGCCACAGTATTCTCGAATGTCGGTGCGTCAGGATTGTCGATAATCGCTTGGATTTCGGCATTCTGCTCCTCTATACCAGCCTTGATTGCCGGCATATAGTGGCTAATCTTTATCTCGTCGAACGGAGGAATTCCGTACGGGGTGTCCCATCCATCAATAAAGGGATTTGCGGAATTACATGAGGCCAGAACCATAGCCATAGACAAAAGTACAAGTATCTTCTTCATAACTAATGATTAATTTTTACAGACTCCGACGGCGGATCCACCAAGGTAAGTTGTGCGGAGGTGCCGGATGAACTAACATAAATTGAGAATATGCCGGTTATATCGCAGGTCTTGCCGCCATTTGTCAGCGACTCGCTGATAGTCTCGTCGGCAAATTTGGCAAAGCCACTGGTACGCACCTGAACATCCGTATTGCCCATTTTGAAATAGTGGGACACATAGTTGGCAGCAGCATACTTTATCATAATTTCCTTGTAGGAAAGGTCCCTGTCCAGGCCGAAACTTTCCAGGGCACGGCTGCCGTCTTCCAGATAATCCGAAGGGCTGCCGGTAATGGGGCCGTATCTGGTCGCCCCGCTTCCCACTTCTGCTGCATCGAAGTTGCCGTTCTTAAGCAGCTGGACATACCTGGACTTGGTAAGTGCCCAAGTGTTTACGCCCCAGGTACCTTTATCGGAAATAAATACGCGGTTCTCGGGGTTGGCGCTCTTGTGGGGCAGGTTGGAATTGGGATATACAAGGGCGAAAATAAGGTTTCCATATTTAAGTCCGGGAACCGTCACCAGTTTGCCCCAGAGCTCTCCCGTATAGCCGGCGTTAATGGCAGCCTTGATATCGTTTTCACTCACAACCAGAGGTTTAACCGGCTCGGCATACTGCCCCTTGAAGAAATGGTTGTTGATGATGGCCTGAGAGTCGATGTAGGAGGTCTCGTACTCGTTGGTGGCTGTATCGTCCGCCTCCAGGCCAAGCTGCGGCATGCCGTTGTAAGCACCGAGCGTGAGACCGTTACAATAGACGTAAACCCACTGGCCCAGCCTGTACTCGCTATAAAGCGAAGACTTGCCAAGCTTGAGGTCTATTCCGCCCGTCTCATCCTGGATATACAGTTCCTTGTAAAGGTTGCCTGTCACGTCGGAAGAAATAACCTGGCCCTTGACCCATATTTCATTAACAATCTCCAAAGGCTTATTGCGATACATGGCCTTGAGTTCCTTGATAGTAGTCCAGGTGCCGGAGAAACCGGGAAGGGTAGCCTCGGTATAGAACACCTGCTCTGCAGGCAGGTTGGGACCGAAGGTGAATACCGGGTCCCATTCTTCTTTCAGACTCCGGCAGGAAGAAAGCGCCACCAGGGCGGTCAAAAGTGCAAATATTAGCTTTTTCATACGCTAGAATCTGAAATAAATGTTCAACATATAATTGAATCCCTGCATATAGAAGTACTTGGAATCAAAGCGGTAGTAGCGCTCCTTGGAAACCGTGTTGTCTATGATGCGCGTCTGCTCGTAACCTCCTGTCTTGACTTCCCTGTTATTGAGCAGGTTCTTGACGTTGAGGGAGACGCCGAGCTGATATTTACGCTTGATATAGAAGGATCTGCCCAGGGACAGGTTGACCAGCCATGCTGCCTTGAATTTTTCCTGGGTGGTCATGTAGGAAAGCTCCTCGTTGGTCACCACGTTGTCCGGACCTGCGGTAGCATAGTCTGTACGGTAGAGAGGGTTCATGTCCAGATAGGCGTTGTCAAAGTACTCAACGTCTGCATCGATGAACCAGTAGTTCCAATTGTAATTGAGACCGAGGCTCACTGCGAGTTCAGGAGTGGAAGGCACGTGGTGAATCTGGGTCACTTTCCCGTCCAGGTCGTAACTGGCCCTCCAATAATACACGGGGACGTTCTCCATTACCACCTCCGAACTGTTGTCCACGGTCTGCGTCATGACGGGAGTGGAAGTGTAGATATTGCTGCCCCAGGCCAAAGCACCCTGTACCGAGAGATCCTCTACGAAGTAGGTGGGAAACTTAAATCCGAGTTCGATACCCATGTGGCGCTGGTCGATACCTGTGATTGCAAAGTTGGAGAAGGCATTCTGCAAGTCGTCGTAGGCGCTCATCATCTTGGTCTGGTCCTTGATGGTGGCATAATATGCTGTAGCGCGCACGTTGATGCCGTTACCGGAATACTGCCAGTTTATGTCGCTTGCGAAGGTCTTGGCGGTAGTAATGTCCTTGACCATGGTATTGCGGGTCCTGGGAGAGAGGAACACCTGATTGAACTTTGGAGCCTCGTTGAAGTAGCCAACATTGGCATATACCCTCTGATTGCCCCCTATCACGTAATTGAGACCCAGTTTGCCGGCATAGGTAATGAATTTGGCCTTGCGAGACATCCAGTAGGAAGACTCGGCGCTGTATTCAACGCCGACGGCCTCCCACTTCGCGGCCATATCGGCATTGCCGGGCGAGCCGGGGAAGAGACCCTTGCGCACGCGTCCGTGACGCCAGAAGGTCTCGTACCCTATCTTTCCGCCTAGGTCGGCGCTTAGGTTGCCGAACACGAAATGACCGTTCACCCATCCGCCCACGGTACGTATCTGGGCCAGATAGTTGTATCCGTATTTGTCGCCCACCTTGAGTTTGCGGGCCTCTCCGGTATTTACGTAGTAGTCAAGGTCGTTCTGTATCTTCCAAGGCTGGGAAGCATACTCGCGCTCGGCGAAGTTGTCCACGTCCACAAAATAATCGCCCCCGAGCAGGTCTGCCACTATCTTGTAGTTCTTTGTTACGTTGTGGCGAAGGTTAAGGCCTCCGGTAACAGTCAGCCATTCGTTCGTACGCCACTTGAAGGAGCCCGCGAGGTTGATGTCGTTCTGGTCAACATGACGCTCCTCCTGGATGTATTTGGAACGCCCGCTTTCCTGTGAGCGGTTGATATTGTAGATGCGGTCCCAGTCAATATGGGTAAGGCCTGGATATCTGTCGGGGAACTGCCATACCTCGTTCGCCCAGCCCCACTTGACGAGGTTGTTGCGGTTAAGGTCGGGATTCTCGTCATAATAGTAGCTCGGCAGATTGCGGTAGTAGTCCGGGCGGGGATCCTGGGCATCATACCAGTCGAGAGCGGTGTAGCCGTTCTTGCCGAAGCGCCAGAGCAGCGTAGCGCTTGCCTGGAACTTGTCTGAAGGCGTAAAATCGTACTTTACGAAGGTCACGGGCTCGTTGGTCTTACGCACGCGGGAATTGCGTACGCGGCCGTTCTGGTAGCCCCAGTTGGAGTTGTACATATTGTCTCCCATCAGGTCGTACACCTCCTGGGTGGAGGAGTTCTGCGCGCCCCTCTCACCCGGAGTGGCGAAGAAGGCGAAGCCCAGCTTGTGAGTTCTGTTGAACACTTTGTCGGCCGCCAGATAGAAGGCGAAGGAACGATAGTAAACACCGTCTATCCAGTCATTGCCTCCAAGTCTCGCGCTCACGTTGGCGGCAAGAGCCCAACCGTTGTCCATCAGTCCGGTTGCGTATGATGCCATAACGCGGAGACGGTACAGAGCGCTGTTGGTCATCACGCTTCCCCTGAGTCCTTTACGCACGTTGGAGGCGTTGCCGAAGATGTTGGTAAGGCCGTTATAGCCACCCAGACCGTAGTCGGAAACCTCAAGGCCGTTGGTCGAGTCCTTACCCCGCATGGCCTCGTTCAGACCGCTCCAGAGGGAGTAGGGACTGTAACCTGTGATGGCGTCGTTCAACCTCACGCCCGCCAGATAGACGTCCTGCGACTCGGAAGAAAAACCTCGGGCGCGGAAACGGACTGCGGAGAAATTGAAGCCGGCGATACTGTTGAATACGTCGTTTGAACCGAAAAGGATGGTGGGGTTGTCATTGTAGCCGGAGTCTTCCATGTCAAAGACGGCGAAAGCGTCCTCATCTACCTCCGAAACCCTCTGGATTTCAGTGAGCGACAGGCTGAACATGTTCTTCACGTAGCCGTCCACGACGGTTACCTGCACCTGGTTCTCCAGAAAGTCGGGAGCCGCTATGACAAGGGTGTACAGTCCGTTGTCCAGATTCGGAATCTCAAAGCTTCCGTCCTCGGCGGACATGACCGTAGTCAGCAAAGTCGCGCCCTGAAGCAGGAGAATCTTGGCGTTTTCCACAGGCTGCCGGCCGTTGCGGTTGATTACCTTGCCCTTCACACCTCCGGTGTAATCCTGGGCGGAAAGGGTAACGGCTGCAAGAAGCGCTGCGATTGCCAGTAAAAGTCTTTTAAACATATATCGGTTATTTTATTTGGCTACAACTATGTAGGTAGGATAGTGGTCGGAGTAGCCTCCGATGAAGGCGCCTCCGGAGAAAGTGCGGAAAGGAGTGCCCTTGTACTGGCCTGTCTGGTTGGTCATGAAAGGCTTAACGAAGATGCGGCCGTAATACTTCTTCTTCACTATAGGCTGAATCTGGAAGGTTCCCTGGGGCGCATTGGCAAGAGCATTATTGACCATGACAATATCGAAAATATTGTTGGTTCCACGATAATAAAGGGAAGCGTAACCGGCCTTGATCATGCTTAAGAAGGGATCGAAGAAATCCTCCTCCGTCACTTCCTCGCGAAACTCCTGTCCGCGCAGGAATTCCACCATGCTCTTGTCGGTTGGGTTGTCGTTCATATCGCCCATCACCACTATCTTGATACCAGGGAATTCCTTCTGAAGCTCCATTGCCCTCTGGTACACGATTTCGGCCCCCCTGGGACGGAGGTCCGCACCTTTTCCGCCCAGACGGGACGGAAGGTGGCATACGAATATGGCGAACATCTCATCGTCTATGGTGCCGCGTACCATGAGCACATCACGGGTCTTGAACCTGTCCATCTCCTCCCTGGTCCACTCGCTCCAGTCGATGCGGGAAGGCTCGAAGGTGAAGGGAATGGCCTCGCTCTCGATGAATTTGAAGACGTCGGGACGATATAACATGGCGCAGTCAACGCCTCGACGGTCGGGACTGTCGTAATGAACTATCTGGAAGTTGGCCCCCGCAATCTCGGGTTCTGCTACCAGGTCTTCCAGAACATGACGGTTCTCCAACTCGGAGACTCCCAGCACGGCATGCCAGACACCGTTGTCCTGTTTCATGGCCGCAATAACGTGGGCCATATTATAGAGCTTCTTTGTATATTTCTCCTCGGTCCAGTTGTTCCCGCCCTCGGGCAGATACTCGTAATCGTTCTTACCATCGTCGTGATAAGTGTCGAAGAGGTTTTCCAAATTGTAGAAGCCTATAATGTAAGACTTGCGCTGGCCTCCGGCGGGAGACGAAGCCAGGGAAGTAGAGCCGCAGGCACACGTCAGCAGCAGAAGAGAAAGGAACAGATAGCGAAAATGTCTCATGTTCTGTTGGTTATTAATTATTTCCACCAAGACGAAGGGCTTGCTGCCTCAAGTTTGCCGGCATCTACCTGGCCAAGTTTCTTCTCCAGATTGGGGAAGAAATCCAGCCCGGTTTTCTGCTCCAGTTCGTCGATGGACATCATATACTTTGAAAGATTGTTCTTGGGAAGAGTATAATCGTGCGGAAGCAGGTACCCCACGCCTTTGTAGTACAAATTACCGCTCTTGATTGCGTCGTAGGAATCGTGTCCTGCGAGCAGGAGAGCCTTGAAATAATGAGTGGGGACTTTCACGGCAAAACCACTGAAAGCCTCGGTATAAGCAACGGAATCCTCATACAAGCATCCGGTAACAACGAAAAGAGTGTCCTCCTTATAAGGGGAACGGTCTATGTAGCTGCGTACCTTGCTCTCCAGGGAAGCCCAGATACCGCTGTTGAACTGGCTATCCTGGGGCGTCATATTGGTAGGATAACAGGTGGAGGCCACAGCGGCGGAACTAGTCTGGCGGTCTGCCCGAGGCAGCTGGTGCCCCCGGTTCCAGTTGCTCATTCCGCTGAAATCCCGGCCGCCGTATGAGCGCTGGGTAATGTCAGGCTGGAGCCTGATATCCGGGATAAGAGGGTCGAAGCCCCACACATACTCCCAACTGCCCTTGCCGTGAAGCTGGGCGTTTAGAGGATAGGACACCCATAGCGACAGGTGCTCTTCATAATCCCAGTAGCAGGTATAATTGCGGGTGCCGTCCCTGGCCTCGCCTCTGTAACGCTGACCAGACATGTTGTGAATCAGCATTTCCAGGCCGTCACCTGCTACGGTAGCTGGAAGTTCAAGCCAGTCCAGGCCGGAAGGAGCCACATCGAGGCCGTAGCCATTGCCGTAGCCGTTTCCGGATGCAGGGGGAACGGGAGTATCTGATTTCTCACCGTCCTGATACACTGTAGCCAGGACTTCTTTGCCCTTCAACGGCTTGAGCACCAGGGTGACGCTGCGGGTGACAGTAGTCCCGTTGGCCTCGTAGCTGAGCAGCAGGTCTCCCCTGGAGCCCCTTCCGGAGGCGGGCTCGATACGTGCCCACTCCTCTTCAATGCCGCTGAACTCCAGGCTTACGGTCCAGTCCGTTTCTGCAGACACGGCAACGAAGATGGCGCCGGCGTCAGGAGAGAGGCTGGTGCTGCGCGGAGTTATAGAGGCGGGACTCTGCTCCGGGCTTCCCCCGTTCTCCTCACAGGAAGCGAGGAGGACGGCGGCTGACAGACAGAAGACCAAAGCCGGACGCGGGAACATACTAATTGTAAATGAGAGTTAGGTACTTGAACTGCGCGTTGTTGGCATTTGTAACCAAAATCTTGTAGCGGACGCCAACTTCTCCGGACACAGTCCAATTGTACTCGGTCGCCTTCTTCATGGAAGCCGTGTTTACATTCAGACGTGTACCATCTTCCTTGGCTATATCTACAACTACCTTTTCCGAAGCGTTGTCTCCGGTAAGGAACTGCACTCCCACCAGGGCCTTGCCGTCAACGACAGGCAACTTGATGTACGAATCGGCTTTACCGATAAGCATAGCCAGAGCGTCATTATATTTGAATTGATAGAAAGCGTCTGCCGCATGGAAAACAAATTCGTAACCGGACAAGGTATAGGTGCCGTCCGTAGTACCTTTGCTCTGAGGAAAACCATCAATCGCAGTAGAGAAATCTACCGTGATTTTGAATTCATTCCCGCTCGAAGGCCTGGACTGGGTGAACGGTACCGTGATGTCCACGCCCGCCGCTTCACAGACCACACGGATATTGGCTGTACGTGCCTGCTCGCCGGTATTGGCCGGGAAACTCAGGGTAACGGTAGCATTGCTCTCACCAGATGCCGGAGCTACGGTAACATCCGCATTATCAGAAGAGACGGTCCAGGCAGCGTTGGCCGTAATCTGGAGGGTGGCGGAAGTAGCGTCTGCACCGACGCTGATCTTGTCGGGACTAACGGTGCAGCGCTTTGCGTTCGGGTCGGCGGGAACGACTTCCACGGCGACGATATTGATAAACTCACCGGAGTTGGAGGATGTAACGCCGTTGCAATAGCCCTGGACTGCTATCTGTTGACCGTCATAATTTCCGACCCCCAGGGCGTCGAGAGGAGAAGAAATGGAGCCTCTCTTGGTGGTGCCGTCAATCTCAATATTGAAGTAGTTACCGGAAACGACCAGCTTGCCCGCCAGCCGGACATACTCCGTAACGGTGGGAGCGTAAGTACCTGCGGAAGCTGTGATATCCTTAGCCTCGGGATAGCTGACGGCGCTGCCCGAAGATATCAGGGTAACGGTGGGAGAAGTGAATTCGGGCACACCGCCATAGGTGGCCTTGGTTGCCTCGACCTTCACCTTGTCGCCGATCTTGATGTTGGCGGGAACGGTTTCGTTGTTCTTGCTGTTGAAGTACAGATATACGTTGGAAGTACCGTCGGTAAGCACCATTCCTATTTTGGAAACGGCTGCCACCAGCGCTTCGTTCACGACTACCTTGCTGCCGTCGGAGGCCGCAATTGTCTGGGTTACGGTTCCGGAAACAGCATCTCCCGGCGTATCAGGCTCACTGTCTGGTATGCCGCCCTCGTCCTTGCCGTTGAGAGAGAAGAGGAAAGGTCCGGAGCCAAAATCGGTCTCGGGGGTGTTGCCCTTATAGAGCACCACTTTGCCGTAAAGGACTACGTCGTCTCCCAGCTTGATCTGAGGATCGCTGGCAGTCCACTTGCGGCCCTTGAAGAACTTTACACGGTAGGCATAGAAGTCACGGTCCATGTCGATATTCTTGTCGTCCGTGCCGTAGAAGCTGCCGTCGTCGGAGATGAAGAAGGTGGCATTGCCGAAGTCGGCGCTGAATTCTTCCGTGATACGGGAAACCTTACCCTTCACGCATACGGCATCGGGGCTGACCACACCGGACCCCAGTTCTTGCAGGTACTCGTTGACTCCAAATACCGTATAAGGATCGGCCTTTGTCCCGGAGCCCTTCTTGAGCTCACCTTGGGCACCGGCCTGATTGACTGTAAGCGCGCATTTTACCAGACCGCTGGTGAAGACTACGCTTCCGCTGCGGTCGTAACCGCTGTTGGCCAATACAGTTACGGAAATACTCTGAGGCTTGACGGAAGCCTTGCCTTCCTGGACACTGAGACCAACCCAGTCCGGAGCACTCTTCACCTTCCAGTCACGGGTGGAGGTGAGAGCTACGGACTTGGAGGAAACCCCCTCCTCAAAGGCCAGCTCTGCAGGATCGACCTTGATCCTGGGAGAGCCCAGGTCTTCCTTCTCCTTGCAGCCGGTTAACACCACCGCAACTGCCGCCAGAGCGATAAATAATCTTTTGAAATTCATAATAACGCGTTATTTGTTTTAGTTTTCCGATTTGCGATTTTCAAATATAAATATTATTTGTACAAAGTGCAAAAAAAACAAGGCCCCGGCAGCGCCGGAGCCCGTTTATCAATAACACAGCAAAGTCTTACTCAGTCTTGCCGTTGTGGGAGTAGATATAAGCCTTCTTGCTGGAGGTCTCATAAGTACTGGTGGAGTTCTTGACGTAAACGGTAAGCTGGCCGTAGAGGACCACATCATCACCAACCGCGACATCAGTATCCTGGTCCTTGACCCACTTTCTGTTGCCGAGGTAGTAAACACTGTAGGCCTCGAAATCCTTGCTAAGGTCGTTAAAGAAGGTGCCGTCATCGGAAATCCAGAATGTAGCCAGGCCATCGTTCTTTTCAGAACCGGCGTTGGAGGTGTAGGAATACACCACCTTGGAGACCTTGCCCTTCACATACACGTCCTTGACCTTGGGGAGAGCGTCTCCTGAGAGACCGGCCTCCTTCGCAGCCGCAATCTCGGCCTGGGTTACATCAATGAATGCGAAAGCACCTGCAATATTGAACGGGTAAGTCTTGTTGCCCAGACCATTGGCATCGGTAGTGGTCTTGTTGATACTGTATATCTTGGCTTTACCCTTTTCAGTTTCATAAGTGGTCTTGCCATCCTTGGTGAAAGCAGTAACCTTACCATAAAGGACGACCTCGTCTCCTATTTCAAAGTTGCCCTTGATATCTGCAGCAGGCGTGGGGTTCTCAACAGTGCCGCCCAGCCAGTAAACGCTGTAGGCCTCAAAATCCTTACTGAGGTCGTCGTTGTAGGTGCCGTCGTCGGAAATCCAGAACGAAGCGTTGTTATAGGTAGTGCCAAAGTTGTACTTGGTAGTCTGGGAAACAATACCCTTGATGTACACATTGTCTTCGATGGCGGTTCCGGCGCTCATCACGGCGATAATCTCGGTGGGAGAATAAGGATTGGTGAGCGTACCCTTTGGATTATCTACAAATTCAACAATCTTGGTGGCAATGATGTTGATGTACTTATCCTTGCTGGACAGGCCGTTGAAGTAACCGGTAACGGTAATCTTCTTGCCGTCGAAGCCCTTTGCGTTGAGCTCGTCAACAGGGTACACGATGGATCCCTGCTTGGAGCCGTCGGCGAAAGCGTCAAGGGCGATGTTGTAATAGTTGCCGGAGACGCTGAGGGTGCCGGAGAGCTTGACAAACTCCGCCTTGGCTGCCTTGTACGTGCCGGCTTCGGAGGTGATGTCCTTTGCCTCGGGGTACACGACTGCATTGCCCTGGCTGTCTACGAAGACGTCGGTAACGTCGGTAAGCTCGGGGACACCGTTGTAGGTGGTCTTCTTTGCGCTGACACGCACATTGTCACCCGCCACGAGTGAAGCGACCGCATCGCCGTACACATAGATGGCATTCGTGCCGTCAGAGACAACCACGCCCTTCGTAGTCTTGGCAACGACGGTGGTCTTGTCGGCAAGCGTCTGAACCAGGTCGCCGTCGGCTGCAGCTATGATATCCGTGACTGAAGAACCGGTGGCCTCGACACCCTTCTGAATGATATCGACAGTCTTGCGTGCGGTAGGTCCTGCAATGGTGACAGTCGCCGTACGCTCTGCAGTACGAGGGTTAGCATCTGCATGAAGCAAATAGCTGCCATCCTTGTTTACGTCCGTCACCTGGAGCCAGTCGGAATCGCTGGTGACAAGAAGAGGACTCTCTTTAGCGGTAACAGTGAGATTGAAGGTAGTATCGATTGCAGGCAGTTTTGCAAAGTCGAAGTCGGCCACGGAAATGAGGGACTTCTCGATAGCAACAACGGAAGCGGTCTTTTCCGCAGTCTCGGGAGTGCCCTTGTAGCTCATCAGCTGGCCCTTGATGGTCAACTTGTCGCCGACGGAGAATTCATCTCCAGTTACAAACTTTTCTCCGTTCAGCCAAGCGCCTCTATACACCTGTATCCATTTGCCGTCAACAAACTTACCGTCATCGGACAGGTAGAAAGTAGCGTTGCCGTATGCGGGACTGATTTCTGTGATCTTACAAACAATTCCCTGGAAATAGTACTCGCCTTCTACGTTGTGGGTCTGTCCGTCTTGAGGGCAATTGTCCCAGATGACCTTCAGGGCCTCAGCCACGGTCATAATCACAGGATCCACCTTCTGCGCGTACTGGATGACGTTTACAAACTGGATCTTGTTATTTGGAAATACAATCTTTACTTCCGCGTTCCTGGTTGCAGTTGTGGCTTCTGCAGAGAGGGTTACACTTGCCTCCCCTGCAGCTCCAGACATGGGGCTGGCAGTGAGCCACCCGCCAAGGGAAGCTTCATCGATTGCCCATGCTTCGGAGGCAGTAAACTGAAGTTTGGCGGTACCTCCGTTGACGTCAATGTGAAGATAAGACTCCGAAATCTGAATCTCGGAAAGGGTCTCAGGCTTCTCTTGCTCGCAAGCGACTGCGAGGCCGAGGCCGAGAATGAGTGCTCCAATAAAATATCTGAGTTTCATAACTTTTGGATTCCGGATTAGTTGAACATATACTTAATACCGATTGAAGCGTACCAGCACTGGCCAACGGCGGTGCTGTTGACCCAGGTCTGGGTGCTGCCGCTGACAGCCTCGGGAGTGGAGAATGTAGGATAGCCCTGTGCGTCCACACCTTCGTACTGAAGGATACGTCCGGAGTTGAGCGAAGGATTCATGTACTTGCTCACGCCCCAGCTGTTGTTGAAGAAGTTCAGCAGGTTCTTGATGTCAAAGCTGAGCTGGAGAGTGTTGGTGGTGTTTCCAATCTTCAGCCTGAAGTCATGCTTGTAGCTGAAATCCAGCCTGTGAACCCAAGGGGAATAGACTGCATAACCCTCAGCATACTCACCCTGGTGCTTACTGAGGTAAGAATCCCCATGCACAAAGTCCATGAAGCGGTTGCGGTCGTCGTCGGAGACAAAGCGGAACTCGTTGTTGTTAACCTGAGCGTCAGTAGGTATGAACAAGGAGTCGTACTTGTAGTTGTCGCCGTTCATGTCGTTGGTAAGCATGTAGGAATAGTTGTAACCACCCCTCCATGCCTCATAGATGAAGCTGAAGTGGTTGCCGCTCTTATCGTTGTGGGTAGCGGAAGCAACTACACGGTCAGGAGTGTTGTTCTGAGAAAGGTGAACGGTGGTATAGTTGGGACCGCATACCGTAGGAACATAGTTAAAGATGGATGCAGGGTCGGAACCGGGAAGCGAAGTAAGTTCCTTGGCGACCACATGGGTGTAAGCAGCCATGAGGTTGAGACCTTCCACCGGAGACATATTCACGGTAACGTTGCCGGACCAGGTGTAACCCTTGCTGGTGTTGGTCAGCACGTATGCAGGGGAATTGGTGTACTTGAAGTTGCTGGGATAGATAGGACGGCTGTCGGCACCGTTGAAGTGTGCGAATCCGTTCACGGGAATCATATTCCAGTCTTCCATGGTAGAAGCGTTTATGTTCTTGTTGAACATACCTTCAAGCGTAACGGTGAAGGGGAAAGACACGGGGAACTGATAGTCCAGGGCGAGGGAAGTCTTCCAGACCTGAGGCATCTTGAAGTTAGGATCAACAGCAGCCAGTTTGGAAGGAATCTTGCCGTCTTCCTCGGAGATTGTCTGAGGATAACCGAGCTCATACCACTTCTGGCGCATCTGCTCACGGTCGGTAATCAGGCCTCCGGCGAATGCCCCAAGGTTGGGATCGGCCGATACGACATTGCCATCCTTGTACTGGGTAGTGATGATACCGTTGTACTGGTTCATGGAAGAGTTGGAAGGCATGTTGGTAAGGAACACCAGAGGGATACGGCCGGTAAAAATACCGCTGCCGCCACGAATCTTCATGGACTTGTCGCCTAAAACATCCCAGGTGAAGCCAACGCGAGGGGAAACCAGAGGTATGGCATTGGGCCATTTACCGGTGTCTATATGACGGATGTTACCTTCGGCATCGGGATATTCAAGTTCGTACACAGCCTTGTTGGTGATGATGTTGCTGTTGTCGAAGAAGAAATCGTCGATACGGATACCTGCGGTAAGCTTGAAGCGCTCGGACATATCCCACTCGTCCTGGGCATAAATGCTGGCCTTGTGGTACATGACGCGGCTGGCGGGATTGTCACGCATAAGATTCTCGTAACCATAGGTGAAGCACACCGTCTCGGGAGTGCCACCCTCCATGAAATCCTGCAGGGAGTTATAACGATAGTAACCGGTACCGTTACGCAGGTAAGCATTATCTGCCATCTGGTATTCGTAGGCAACACCGGCGGTGAGTTTGTGGTTACCTGTGTACATGGTGAAGTCATCCTTCACGTTAAGCACGTTGTTGTGGTAACCGTTCTGCCAGGTAAAGAGCTCGTAACCAAGGGACATGTAAGGGGTTACGGTCCCGGAGCCGTCGAGTATGTCGATGAAGGGGAAGTACTCGGACGGGGTGTCGCGGGTTGTGTCGTTCTTTGTGAAGGTAGCCAGGAACTGATTCTCCATGGTGTCGGAAATACGGCTGTTGAGATCCAGGGAGAAGGAGTGCACAAGGTAATTCATGTTATAGAACGAATTGGCGAAAGCCATGGAATACTGGCCCAGACGATCTTCTGTTGTACGAAGCTGACAATCGGAAGAAGAACGGTTGGTATAGTTGCACTCGCGGGAGTTGGTATAGTTATAACGGAATGCAAGACGATGCTTGTCGCTGATGTTCCAGTCAATACGGGCAAGAGCCTTGATGTTGCTCTCATTACCATTGAAATTCTGGTAAGCGCCGGTATCGTATTTGTATTGCTCCCAGACGAACTGCTTCACGCGCTCCATATCATCCACGGTAACGCGGGAAATGTTGAGGGCGGGATTTGCCACACCGTCGGTGGAAGGCCTCCAGTATGAAGTCACCTCCGGATGAGGGATGTACTCGAAGTTGACGAAGAAGAAAAGCTTATTCTTGACGATGGGGCCACCGAGAGTCATACCGTAGGTGGTTGTGCGGTCTTCTGCACGATCGCCCAGTTCGAGACCGGCCACGTTGTTGCCGCGCATCATTTCGTTACGATGGTAAACGTAGGCACTACCCTTGAAGGTGTTGGTACCGGACTTGGTGATAGCGTTCACACCGCCGCCGATGAAGTTGGTCTGACGTACGTCGTAAGGGCTGATCACGACCTGCATTTCTTCGATTGCATCGATGGAAACAGGATTTCCGCCACCCGGAAGGTCACCGCTCAGGCCGAAGTTGTTGTTGAAGTTCGCACCGTCGATGGTGAAGTTGGAGGTACGGTCGTCAGCACCCATAAAGGTCATTCCGTTACCGCCATAAGGAGAAAGGCGGGTAACGTCGGTCAGGTTACGGCTGACGGTAGGCAGGTTGACAATCTGCTGGTTGCTGATGTTAGTAGAAGCTCCGGTCTTCTCCTGAGCGAACTTGGAAGCCGCCTGGGAAATCACCACCGCCTCGTTCAGCAGCTGAGTGTCGTCGGATAATTTTGCATCGAGAGCGTAAACTTCCGCGAGCTGGAGGATTACGTCGGTGAAAGTCACCTTACGGTAGCCAAGGCAGGAGACCTCAACCGTGTAAGGGCCGCCGGTACGCATACCGTTAATGCTGTAACGGCCTTCGACATTAGTGATGCCATAGTACTGTGAACCCGAGGGGGTGTGGACGGCAACAACCGTCGCTCCGGGAACGGGCCCGCCACTGGCATCTGTCACCTTGCCGGCGAGAGAGGATGTCGTAACCTGCGCGTAAGCAGATACAACGAAGAACGTTGCTGCAAAGGACAGCAACAGTGCTTTGAATGTTTTTTTCATAAAATAAAAAATAGTGTTATAAATTTTATTTTCGTGATGCAAAAATACTTTAAGATTTTATCCCATACAAGTAAGATATGAACATTTTATTAACATTTTTTATGTACCTTTGCACGACAATTCTGCGAGGACAGATTTGCCTGCTTGCAACCTCGTATAAAAAATGCTAAAAATGAACTACTTGTTTACATCGGAGTCTGTCTCCGAAGGTCATCCCGACAAGGTCGCCGACCAGATTTCTGACGCAATTCTAGACGAATTTCTTTCCCAGGACCCGGACGCCAAGGTAGCCTGTGAAACTTTCTGCACCGCCGGACTTGTAGTAGTGGGCGGAGAGGTGCGCTCCGAACATGCTTACGTAGATATTCACGCCACCGTGCGCCGTGTAATCTCACGTATCGGATACACCAAGGCCGAATACGGCTTCGATGCCGCCTCCTGCGGCATTATCAGCACCATCCACGAGCAGAGCTCGGACATCAACAGGGGTGTAGTGCGCGACTCCGAAGAGGAGCAGGGCGCAGGCGACCAGGGCATGATGTTCGGTTATGCCTGCCGAGACACCGAGGAATACATGCCTTTCGCGCTGTACCTCTCGCACGCGCTTCTTCGCGAACTCGCCGATATCAGGCATAACGAGCCTGAGCTGATGCCTTATCTAAGGCCGGACGCCAAGGCTCAGTTCACCATAGAGTTTTCTGCCGCGCACTGTCCGGAGCGGGTGCACACCATAGTCCTGAGTACCCAGCACGACGATTTCGACACAGACGAAGCCATGCACGAGCGGATAGAACGCGACGTGCGCGAAATAGTAATCCCCCGGCTGATCGCGTCCCTGCCGGAGCGCACTGCTCGGCTCTTCAAGGGAGACTGGATCCTTCACGTTAATCCTACCGGGAAGTTCGTCATCGGTGGCCCCGCCGGCGACACCGGACTCACCGGACGCAAGATTATCGTGGATACTTACGGCGGACGCGGCGCCCACGGCGGCGGTGCATTCTCCGGGAAAGATTCGTCCAAAGTGGACCGCAGCGGCGCTTATGCAGCACGCCACATCGCCAAGAACCTCGTTGCCGCAGGAGTGTGCGACGAGTGCCTGGTACAGCTTGCTTATGCTATCGGTGTGGCAGAGCCGGTGAGCGTATTCGTAGATACTTACGGGAGCTGCAAGGTAGAAGGCGGCGACCCTATGGTAGCCCGCAGGGTAAGGGAGCTGTTCGATCTAAGACCGGCGGCTATAGTGAAAAGATTCGGGCTTAGGAACCCCATCTTCGGCCCTACAGCCTCCTACGGGCATGTCGGACGCAAGCCGTATCGTGCCATTGTGAACGTTTGTGGCGAGGAGCGCGAGGTGCAGTTCTTCGGTTGGGAGCTTCTGGACGAAGCAGATAATATAAAACGTGCGTTCGGTTTATGAGTTCAGGGAAAAAGTCGCCGCGGGTGCAGATCAACAACAAGCGGGCGTCGTTCGACTACGAGTTTCTCGAGCAATACGACGCCGGCATAGTGCTGGTAGGCACGGAAATTAAGTCGCTGCGGGCGGGGAAAGCCTCGCTCGCCGATGCGTGGTGCTATTTTTCCGGAGGTGAACTCTACGTGAAAGGGATGAACATTTCCACCTATTTCTGGGCCTCCAGGTGGGGCAGCCACGAACCAGCGCGCGACCGCAAGCTGCTCCTTACCAAACGCGAACTCCGCCACCTGGAGCAGGCCACCAAGACCAAGGGCCTTACCATTGTAGCAGTACGCGCATTTATTTCCGAAAACGGCTATGCCAAACTCCACATAGCCCTGGCACGAGGCAAGAAGGAATTTGACAAGCGCGCCACAATCCGCGAAAAAGACATACGCCGCGAGCTCGAGCGCGGGTAGCCGCCAGCGGGGACATTCCACCTGCAAGCGTAGCGGCTGCAGCGGGCCTCACCGCGATTTCAGTTTTTACGAAGTACAGAATCGGCCTCCCAAGGCCAAAAGTGTCCTTCACCCCCGGATGACAAGTGGGGGTCAAGAACGTTTTCCGCCCCAGAAGGCACAAAGTGTACTTTGCAAATACTGGGGAGGAATCGGGCAATCCCGAAAAAACGCTATCTTTACAACATGAAACGAACGATATTTCTTGCTGCAGCTCTCCTGCTGTGCGTTTTCCGCACCGGCGCGCAGGATAGCTGCACCAGCATTATGGTGGGCCGCCTTGCATCGACCGACGGATCGGTCATCACCTCCCATACCTGCGACGGCCGTTACCGCACATGGGTAAAGATGGAGCCGGCCGCCGACCATGCCCCCGGAGCTATGCACTCTGTCTATCGCGGCACGATGAAAACCGTATCTCCGGAAGACACCACCGGCCTCCGTCTGGTGGGTGAAATCCCCGAGGTGCCCCACACATTCGCGTACCTTAATACTTCTTATCCTTGTCTGAACGAGAAGCAACTGGCCATCGGAGAAACCACATTCGGCGGCCCCGACACCCTGGTTAACGCAAGGGGGCTGTTCACCATCGAGGAACTGGAACGAGTTGCACTGCAGCGCTGCACCGCAGCACGCGAGGCCGTCAGGCTGATGGGCTCCCTGGCCGAAGAATTCGGCTACGGCGACGAGGGGGAGTGCCTTACCGTTGCCGACAAGAACGAGGTGTGGCAGTTTGAAATACTAGGTTCCGGCAAAGACAAGGTCGGCGCCGTATGGGCCGCCCGCCGCATTCCCGACGACCATGTCGCCGTCTCTGCCAACATCCCCCGCATCTGCTGGAAGAGCCGCAAAGACAAGGACGTGATGTTCTCCGCCAACGTGGAGCAGGTGGCCATCGACAACGGCCTCTGGGATGGAAAGGGCGAGTTCGTCTTCTGGAAGGTCTACAACTGCGACTACAGCAAGGGGCGCAACTTTCACGACCGCGAGTACTTTATACTCAATCATTTAGCCCCGTCGCTCGGGCTTACGTACGATATGGACGAGCTTCCGTTTTCCGTCAGGCCGGACAAGCCGGTGGACGTACGAGAAGTGATGGCGCTCTTCCGTGAAACCTACGAGGGAACCGACTTCGATATGACGCGCAAGGTGCTGATGGCCCGCCGGGAGACAAAGCAGCATCCCGCCGACACCATCGTCAGCCCCGTGGCCAATCCATGGCTGACTACGGCAATGCGCAACACCCTCAACACTCTTGCTCCCGGCACTGTGGAGTTCAGGCGCACGGTAGCTGTGGCCTGGTGTGCCTATTCGCACATTACCCAGCTCCGCAACTGGCTTCCGGACAGCGTGGGAGGAGTATGCTGGCTGTCGCTGGACAACCCGGCGCAGAGTCCCCGCATTCCGGTATTCTGCGGTACAACCTCACTGCCGGAAGCTTATGGGCACTGCGGCCAGAAAGAGTACATCCCCGACTGTGCCCTCTGGCAGTTCAGGCGCGCCAACAAACTTGCAACCGTCGCCTGGCAGAGCACCAAGGAGCGGTTCAACAAGGAAGTGCTGGACATGGAAGAGCTGGCCGTCGGCGGACTGCCGCAGGCGGAAGTGCCTTCAGCCGTCCTGAATGCTTACACGGAGTACGTTTACGACGAGTCCGTCCGCCGCTGGCAGAAACTCGAAGGATCGCTCTGGAGCTACTTCGGAATGGGATTCTAGTGCGAATAGACTCCTTCGAAGAGGATGGCTCCGGAGGATTTTTCCGCAATGACGTAAACGAAGGGGTGGTCGGCGATGAAATCGACCTCCTTTATCTGGCCGGGGCCGACAGACGTGGCTTTATCTATAATTACCGCCGTGACAGCCGCCGCAAATGCAAGTATTGAGAATAAACGTTTCATAAAGCGCAACAGTTACGCTACATGAATGAGCCAACGGCTGTTTTATTGCACAAAAATATGATAATTAGCTAAATTTGGGGCATAAACTTATACTTTATGGAAAACGACTTTGTAAACAACTACTTTGGCAAATCGTTGCCGAAGGTTGACGTGACTAGCAGGTTGAAGGTGGCCGCCAAGTTGCTGAGGGATGGTTTGGGCAGCAAAAGTGAAAGCTTCGCCAAGGCTATTTATCTCACTATTGATGATCTAAGAACTCTGCTCCCGTATTCCCTGTCCAACTTCGCGGCCGCACGATAGCAGCTGATGCCGGCGCTACGGCTCCTGCGCGAGGCTGACTATGATTTCATCCAAAATACTGCCCACGTAATAAGAGGGGGCGGTGACGTTGTTGGTGAGGAGGGAGAAAAAGATTGTTCGGGAGCGGTCGCCGTCTTCGGGGAGTATGTAGCCGCTGAAACAGAGCACTCCGTTCATGGAGCCGCTCTTCATCTTCACTCGGGATTTAAGCTGCTCCGGAACGTTGCCGAGACGATGCTTCAAGGTACTCTTGGTCCCGGGAGAAGGCAGCGTCTCCAGATAACAGTCCCGCAGCGGGCCGTTGTACATTTTCTTCAGAAAACGAACGAAAAATTCCGGCGACACGTAGTTCTTCCTTGACAGGCCGCTGCCGTCGGTAATCTTACAGTTATTCTCTGTCGGGAGCCCCATAGCTTCCAAAAAAGTATTGGCTGCCAGTACAGAGCTGTCCCTGTCGGCGCTTCCGTAGAGATACTGGGAAAACATATTGAAAAAAGTCTCCGCATAAAAATTGTCGCTCTGATAGTTGGTATCCCTCGCGATGTTGCGAAGTTCCGGCGAGAACGCATGCCCCAGTGTCTTCAATTCACGGGAAGCCACAGCCCGGGAGCCAACGTCAGAAAACAGGAGGTCGCTGCGAAGCACTCCGGAAGGAGAAATGTCGGCGAATCCCCCTTCCACCCTTATCCCGTTACCCAGCAGATAGTTATGAAAAAAATACGCACAGGTATATGATCCGAAAGGATTGGAACAGTCCAGCCTGTATTCCTTGCGTCCCGCAGGAAAGCTCCCCTGAAATTCCCCAAAAGGACCGAACTCGGTATTGATGTAATAAAGGGTGTTGGAACTACCGGCAGGTCCGGTAACAGCTGAATTTACGTAATTCATCCATGGTGCATCCGGATATAGCGGTGAAATCCGGGGAGCCTCTCCCGGAGCGGACGGGAGGACGGAAAAGCTCATTGCATTCTCAAAGAAATTGAGTCCGGCAGGCCCGGCTCCGTAATAATATCCCAAATCTTCGGCCTGCCACGACATACCCTGGGCAGGACGCTTGAAGAAACGGGGATCTCCCACTATAAAGCCGCGCACGACACGCACCCCGGCCTCATCTAAGATGGCCTTCCAGCGGGAGAACGTAGCTTCCAGAGAGTCTGCACATTCAGTACTTGAACCAATAGTGGGATCTCCCCCGCCCACAATGTACAGGTCACCGTCCAACACTCCGTCGCGAAGTTCGCCGCTGTAAGCCAGAGTGGTTACGAAACGCCGCTCAGGACCGAGCTTAGTGAGGGCCAATCCGGTGGTAATCAGTTTCATATTGGAAGCCGGAACCATCTTAAGCCCTTTGTTATACTGGGCGAGAGTATCAGCGCCACGCACAGCCAGTACTCCCATAATACCGGAACGCAGAGGCTCCTTCCGGGCATATCCGGATACGAGCTTCTGCGTCGCAGTGTCGCGTGCCGCCGTTCCCAAGCTCGCCAAAAGGAGCAGGACGACGGGGACAATTATCTTACTTAGCGCTTTCAAGCCTCCTTTACGGCTGCGGAAAGCTTCTCGTACAGAGCATCCGTCTTCTCAAGGAGTTCCTTACGGAGATCGGTGTAGTACTGACGTGGAGAGCCTTCCACCTTGCCAACCTTGTCGCGGAGCTCATTGTATAGATCCACGGCCTCTTCCATCAGCCCGGAAGCCTTCTCTTCGGAAACCTTGGAATTAACTGCTGCCACAAGGGAGCAATCCTCGATAAATGCGCTCAGGATGTAATCAATGTCCTTCTTAATGTCTCTAAGATTCATGTCTTTGCGAATTAAAACAAGTGCAAAGATACAAAAAATGTTTAAATCTGTGGAAAACGATGGAGGATTTGTCTGACATTGAGAAATACAGGTGTATCCTTATTCCCATTCAATGGTTGCCGGCGGTTTGGAGGATATGTCATAGACCACCCGGTTTACTCCGCGAACCTTGCGGATAATCTCGTTGGAGACATCACGGAGGAAATCGTACGGAAGGGGGAACCAATCGGCTGTCATTGCATCGGTGGAAACCACGGCGCGCAGGGCTACCGGGTTTTCGTAGGAGCACTCATCCCCCATTACCCCCACGCTTTTCACCGGAAGCAGAATCACTCCGGCCTGAAAGTGAGCGGCGTCAATCCCGACTCCGGCCTTGTCGAGATAGTTGAACTGCCGTCCCACCCTTTCTTCATTGCCGTCCAGTTCCATCCGGAATACAAGAGCACCCCGGAGCGCCCCCAGCCAATCTTCGTCAGATTTATCCAATCCGCACTCCAGCGATGCGGCAGGCATGATGACCTTATGCCATATCCGACCGGATCAGGAATTATTTAAGTTGCCATTTTCCAGGCATTTTATTATCTTTGACAGTCGATGGTGGCGAATCGTCATATCAATCTGATATCCAACCCCTCCACAGGGGTGGGTAAACCGCTAATATTCAGCAATATATACCATATCAATAGCGCACGGTCACTGTGATCTGTGCGCCATTTCCATATTCCGGAAACAAAACAATCGCGATATGAAACGACTTTTCTCTTTCTTCACCCTCCCGGCTCTTGCCGCCTTGCTAGCCACTTCCTGCGTCGATAATCCCGCCGAAGTAGCCGTCACCGGAGTCAAACTGTCCGACAAAGAGATCGAACTGATCGAGGGCCAGACGCATAATCTCACGGCTACCGTACTGCCGGACAACGCCACCAACAAGAACGTCACCTGGACTTCCCTGGTGCCTGATGTCGCGACGGTGGGCGATGACGGCACCGTGGTGGCAATGGCCATGGGCGCTTCCACCATCACCGTCAGAACGGTTGACGGAGGTTTCACTGCCGATTGCGCAGTAATCGTGAAGATGAGGGTCATCCCCGTCGAATCCATTTCCCTCAATTACGACAAAATCGGTATCAATGAGGGCAGCGAGGTATATCTTTCCGCCACCGTGCTTCCTGCCAACGCAACGAACAAAAACGTCAAATGGAGCGCCAGCCCGGAGAACGTGCTCAGCGTAGACGGGAGCGGCCACGTGACAGGCCTTATCCCCGGTGAAGGCTACGTGACCGCCACCACCGAGGACGGCGGCTTTACCGCGACCTGCCACATTATCGTCAATCCGGTTATAGTCAATGCAGAGCGCGTCACGCTGGACAAGGAAACGCTGGAACTGACTGAAGGCGAAACTGCAGTCTTAACGGCCACCGTGCTCCCGGAAAACACCACTGACAAAACCCTCGAATGGAGAACATCCGACGAAAATGTCGCAACCGTTGACCAGGAGGGCAAGGTGACTGCCATTGACAGCGGGAAGGCCTGGATAACCGCCAGTTGCGGGGTTATCGAAGCCAGCTGCGAGGTGACAGTCAAGAAAGTTGAAGTGACCGACCTCACCATCGAGCCGACATCGGTAACGCTCACCGAAGGCGAAACAATCCAGCTATCCGCAAGCATCAGCCCTGCGGATGCCGACCAGACAGTGGAATGGGCGTCCATCCATCCAGCTATAGCAACGGTTGACATGAACAGCGGGCTGGTAACGGCAGTCAGTGAAGGCGAGACAAGAATTTATGCCCGGTCCAAGTACTTCACCAACGTACAGGCCTACTGTGAAGTAAAAGTCACTCCCGACCCGTCGCTGAAAGGAATATCGCTGAGTTCCTCCGTCATGACACTCCAGGTGGGCGAATCCAAGACGCTGAGCGTCAGCTTCAACCCTCCTTATGCCGCCAACAAGAATGTTACTTGGACTTCCACCAGTACCGCCGTGGCCGCAGTAAGCCAGGAAGGTGTTGTTACCGCATTCTCAGAGGGCAATGCCACCGTCACTGCCGTGGCGGAAGACGGAGGCTATTCCGCTTCCTGTGAAGTGACCGTCAGCGGGGCGGCCGGACCAATGGTCTATTATTGGGTTGATGGAGTGTGCTATCTGAACGGAGCGCCAGACCCTCGTAACGGCATTTTCGACACACAGGACTTAAAGTTGTTGAGCTATGGTGCAACGGGCGCCGATTGCGTAGGAAAAACACTCTATACCATAGAAACATACAAAGTTGGAAAGGACTTTGTCCCGGCCCCGTATTTATGCAAAGACAGGGAGCCGATGATTCAACTCCCCAAGAGCTTCAACGATAAAGAAATCCATGCTTTATGCGCACAGGATGATTATTACGCGTTCCTGACTGGCGTTTCACAGATCACGCTATGGAAAGGCAAGTATGACGGAACGCTGGAAGAAATCCCCGTCTCCGGTTCATACATAGATATCTTTTCTCCCCACATGGCGACTCTCCCGGATGGCAGCATTATTATTGCTGCCAGGATAAAGGATGCCTTTGGCAAAAGTAAATATGCCACTTACACCGTTTCAAAAGAAAACATCATTACTGAGAAGATCTTTGCCAATGCTATATCTGGCGATATCAATATATCAGTAGCTGACAACGGCGACGTTTATGCTTTTGTCGTAGACTACGACACGAACGATTATTCCCAATATCTGGGATACTTGTACAAGAATGAAGAACTGGTCGCCTCTGTCGATAAGATCAGCCAATATAACATTGGAGCAGTTGCCTGCAATGGCAACTCTGTCTACACTGCAGTTAACGATTTGGAAAGACAGGAAACCAGGATTCATAAAGACGGGACCTTGCTGTATAGTATTTCCACAGACTTTATCATTCATTACCATCATAACAGGCCAATGGTGGTAACAAAAACAGGCGATGTTTACCTGGCACTGTATCGTCCATCAAACTCCGCTTTGTACAAGAACGGTAAGCTTTTGTATTCCGCCAACTGTGATGCATTCAGATTTTTCTGCATAGTGGAATAGCCCGGGGGCTCCTTGGTTTCGCTGAATTCCTCGCTACGCTCAGAATGACAGAGGAGAGGCGACTCAGAATGGCAGGGGAACCTCAGAATGATAGTGTCGCGCCGCGGTAGAAGTCCAGCAGCTTGGTCTGGTAGAGACACTGATAGCGGGCCTGGATATGCTCCGACTCGGCCTTAAACCAGTTGTTGCGGGCGTCGTTGTAATCTGCGATTCCCGCTTTTCCCACGCTGTATTTTTCTTCCGTAAGTTCATAATGCAGACGGGCGCTCTCTGCACTTTCTCTGCTGCCGGCATAGCGTGCCTGGGCATTGACGGCATTGTAATATGCCTGCTGTATTTCCTTGTAGAGGGACTTCTTGACGCTCTCAAGTTGCAGCTGCTGGTTGTGCCAGTTGATTTCCGCAGTACGCACCGAGTTGCGGGCACTGAATCTCTGGAAGATGGGGATGCTGAGCGAGAGGCTGACGTATTGGCTGAAATTGTTCTTCAACTGGTCCAGAAAGGGCGCCGACACCATCTTGGAATTGGTATAATAATCGGTACCTATACCTCCGCGAAGAGAAAGAGAGGGCAGATATGCCCCTTTGGCCTTGGCAATATTGAGAGCCGCATGCTCCACTCCCAGCCTGGCCGATTCCACAGCCGGCTTTATCTCAACGGCCTGAGCGTAAATCTCTTCCGGATTCATAAGCAGAACTGCCGCAACATCTCCAACCTCAGGAGTCACAACGTCGAATCCCTCCGGCGATTCAAGTTCCAGCAGCTGAGTAAGTTCCAACAGGGCCATACGCAGATTTCCGTCTGCCTCTATCGCCGCCTGGCGACTTTGGGCAAGGGTTGCCTGCTGTGCCGATACCTCCGCAAAACTAGCCTTTCCGGCCTTTTCCCGCTCCTGAATCTGCTTCAGCAGTTCTTCGTCGTGCACCTTCTGTTCCCCCGCTACACGCAGCAGCTCACGGTCATAAAGAATCTGGACGTATGCCTGGGCCACTTTCACGCGAATATCATCACGGGCCTTCTCCAGATCCACAGTAGCCGTCTGCAGGTCCAGCTTGCCAAGTTTGATGTTGTTGTTTATCTCGAAGCCCTTGAAGATGGGGACCTCGCCGCCCAGGCTGAACGATGTGGCGGTAGTGTTGGAGTTGGAGTAAGTATTCTCGGACGTAAGGCCGCGTCCGAAAGACAGATTCTCCGAGGCCGATGCGCTCAGGGCCGGCAGGCGGCTCATCCGGGCAGTATTCAGGTCTACCTCCTTCTGCTCCACCGCCAGAGCGCTCTGCTGAAGGGAGATATTATGCTCGAGCGCATAGTCGATACAGTCGGAAAGGCTCCAGGGGCCCTTCTGAGCAAATGTCGGCACCGCCGCCAGCAGCACCGCCAGACTAAAAGCTAAACGTTTCATTTTTTCTTCTTGTCAACGTTGATGATACGGGTGCCGCGCACTATGTCTCCCTCGCTCAGGCCGCTTCGCACCTCTATATTAAGTCCGTCGCTCAAGCCGGTCTGTACCGGCACGCGGACGTACTCCTCGCCTTTGGGGGCCTCCCCCGTCTTCTTTACGAACACGAAGGTGCTGTCGCCCTGGAACTCAAGGGCGCTCTCCGGGATGGTCAGCACTCCGTCAGCATGCTCCAGCACGATTTCCGCGTTGGCGCTGTAGCCGGAGCGTATCATGTGCTCCCCGGTCACTTTCACTGCCGCCTTGATTTCGAACTGATTGGCTCCGTTGTTTTCCACTGCCTTGGGAGCAATGTACTCCAGGGCCGCCTCGGAACTATAGTCCGGCAGGGCGCCTATGCTGATACGCATGGGCATTCCCTCCACCAGGGAGCCAACTTCCGTCTCGTCTATATTGCCGTCAAAGATAAGGTCCGACATATTGGCAACGGTGGCAACGGTAGTGCCGTCGTTCATTGTGTTGGCCTGGATGACGGAATTGCCGACCTTCACCGGGACGTCCAGGATGAGACCGGTAATGGTAGAACGCACAAGAGTGGAACTGCCGGTGGCATTGTTGGATGAGACGCCGTCGCGAATCACTTCCAGCGACTCCTGGGCGGCGTTTTTCTCCTCTACAGCCTGATTGTAGGTCTGCAGCACCTGGTCGTACTCCTCATCGCTCACCAGCTTCTTGTCGTAGAGAGCCTTCTCGCGCTCCCAGTTAGTCTTGGCCTGCTTGAGATTGATTTCGGCAAGGCGCACGCGGGACTGGGCGGAGCTCAGGGAGTTCATGTCGGGGATGACACGGAGTTTAGCGATGACTTCTCCCTCCTTGACCATCTGGCCGGCCTCCTTGCGGAGTTCGGAAATGATGCCGTTTATCTGAGGCTTGATATTCACCTCGTTGCGAGGCTCTATCTTTCCCGTCACCACCGTGGTGCGGCTGATGTCGGCAAACCTGGCCTCATGCTCATTGTACTGCACCGCCTCCGGGCGGGAGTTCTTGAAGAGGAACACAAAGGTTCCTATAAAAAGCAGCGCAATCAGCGCGAAAATGATGAACCTGACAATCTTTTTCATATCGTGTGTTTTTTGTTATTCGTCTCTCATTGCATCTACCGGTTTGATGGACATGGCCCTGGATGCAGGGGCAAGTCCGGCAACTACTCCAAGCAGGCTTAGCATAACTGCAGCTATCACCGCCGTCCAGAAAGTCACCTGGAAATCCACCGGTACCGCATCCGGCCTGCCGTTTACGATTTTCTCCAGCAGGCTGAGCAGCAGCACCGCGAAAACAATTCCAAAGGAACCAGCAGCCATGGTAAGACTGATGCTCTCCATGATAATCTGGCCCAGAATGTCGCGGGGAGTGGCCCCGATGGCCCGCCTGATACCGATTTCCGTGGTGCGCTCCTTCACCGTAACCATCATTATATTGCTTACGCCGATAACGCCGGCCAGTATGGTCCCCAGACCGACCAGCAAAATGAGGAAGTTAAGTCCAGAGAAAAGGTTGTCCATAATGGAGAATATCTGCTCGGTGTTAAGATAGAACATGGCGGCATTGTCTGAAGGGTCGAAATTGTGCTCCCTTGCCATAATCTGCCGTATCCTGTCTTCCAGAACGGACATCTTGACTCCGCTGCGGCCCGTTACGCAGAGCAGTTCTATGATATTGCCCTCATGATATACTTTCTGTACCACCGGCAAAGGCACCGAAATGGATTCGTCGGCGCTTCCGTTGATGTTGATGTCGCCGGAGTTGTAATCTACACCTATCACCTGATAGTACACCGGGCCCACCTTGATCATGGTGCCGCAAGGGTCGCCGCCATCCGGAAAGAGACTGGTGTAAATACGTTTGCCCAGCACGCACACCTTCCGTTCCTGAAGTACGTCCGATTCATTGAGATAGCGGCCGTATTTCAGGCGAGGCTCCTCTATCTTACAGTAGTCTGCATAAACCCCCTTGACGTTTCCGCTAACGGTATTGGTGCCATGTACCGCCTCCTGTCCCCATTCGGATACTATGGGGGTCACGGTTTCAAGCTCGGGCACCATGCGCTTGACGCGTTCCACGTCGGTAAAGGTCATGTTCCACCTGCGCCCTTGCTTCATGCCCTTCCACGGCTTGGCAGTACGATCGGCAACAACTATTGCCGTATTGGTCGCAAATCCCTCGAAGTTGGCGGAAATCAACTGCTTGAGGCCCTGGCCGCCACCCATGAGGAAAAGCAGCATGAACACGCCCCAGAACACCCCGAAGCCGGTAAGCAGGCTCCTGCTCCTGTTGCGCACGAGAGAATCGGCAATCTCGCGATATGTGTCTATATCGAATCTCATTCTGCTCTAAGTGCTTCGATAGGTCTTACGCTTGCGGCCTTGCGGGCAGGGAAGAATCCTGCCAGGGTGCCGGCTATTATCAATACAAGGGTTGCCTCTATTGCCACGTCCAGCCCCACTCCCGGATCGACCAGCATGGCTATCTGCTCGTCCATAACGGTCATGGTGCTCTGTCCCAGCGTTTTATCGAGAAGAGCGCAGGTGAGCATCCCCAGGAACATGCCTATGTAGCCGAAGAAGGCAGTAATGCTCACGCTTTCGGATATGATGAGCTTTGTGATGCCCCAGGGACTGGCTCCTATCGCCTTGCGTATGCCGAACTCGTGCGTGCGCTCCTTGACGGTAATGAGCATGATGTTGCTCACGCCCACTATGCCTCCTAGCAGGGTAAACAGGCCGATTATCCACAGGGCGGTGCTGAGTATCTTGCGCCCCTGGGTCATCTGCACGTTCTGATGGGCACGGTTCCAAACCCAGATGGCCCTTTCGTCGTCCGGCGCGGCGCGGTGATTCAGGTTGATGACGCTCTTGTACTGCTTTTCGAACGCATCGTTGGCAGCTTCTGTATCCAGGCCCTTGGTGGTGAAGCATATTTCACCCACCTCTTTGCCTTTTCCATATACGGTCTTGACAGTGGTAAAGGGTGCGTAGATATAGTTGCTGTTGCTCATACGGTCAGATTTGCTTATGCCCACCACACGGAAAGCAAGAGATCCCACCTTTACATATTTACCCAGCAGGGATTCCACTCCCTGACCGCCCTCCAGCAGTTTCTCCGCGGTGTTTTCGGGGATTACTATCACCTTGCGGCTGTCGGTAATGTCCTTATCGTTCAGGAAACGGCCGTAGCGTATCTCTATTTTGTTCATCTCCTGCGATGCCGGGTACTCCCCGTCGATGCGGCCGGAGAAATACATCTTGCCGTAACTTACAGTGGCATTTGTGTACACGGAAGCCGACACCTGGTCCACATGGTCAGTGAAAAGATCGCCTCCGGTGATGGCTACGTCGGTGTCGTCCAAGCGGATTCGGCGGCCGGCCTTGAGGCCGTCGTAGGGTTTGGAGGTCCAGCCTCCGCCCACAAGTACGGAGTTGGCCGCAAATCCCCTGCCACCACTCATGAAGGAGTTCATGAGCCCGTTACCTGCGCCCAGCAGCACTATGAGCATGAATATGCCCCACGATACCGCGAAACCGGTGAGACAGGTACGCAGCTTATTGCGGCGTACACTTTCCCAAATCTCAGTGAAGAGGTCTTTCATTTCATTATAGTGCTTGTGCCAAACACAGAGGCGCGGTGCTCACGGTTGTCTTCTATCTGTCCGATTATTCCGTCCTTGATGTGGACTATCTTATCCGTACAATTGGCTACACCACTTTCGTGCGTGACCACTATGATAGTTACTCCGTCCTCGCGGTTGAGCTGCCCGAGCAGCTGCATCACCTCCTCGGAAGTCTTGGAATCCAGGGCTCCTGTAGGCTCGTCCGCCAGGATTATTTTGGGCTGGGTAATCAAGGCGCGGGCAATGGCTACACGCTGCTTCTGTCCTCCGGACATCTCGTTGGGATAGTGCCCCGCCCAGTCGGCCAGGCCTAGACGGTCCAGGAACTGCATAGCCATTTCGTGCCGCTTGTGGCGGCTGACTCCCTGATAGAACAGAGGCAGTTCCACGTTCTCCACCGCCGTCTTGAAACCAATCAGGTTGAAAGACTGGAAGATGAAGCCTATCATGCGGTTGCGATAATCTGCCGCCTGCTTCTCGCTCAGCCCCTTGATGAGCCGGCCGTCTATGTAATATTCTCCGGTATCGTAATTATCGAGTATCCCGAGTATATTAAGGAGTGTGGATTTACCGGAGCCGGACGCACCCATTATGGATACGAATTCGCCGCTCTCTATTCCCAGGTTTATGCCCTTGAGGACGTGCAGCGGCTGCCCGTTGTTGTAAGTCTTGTTGACGTTTTTTAATTCTATAAGCATGGCGAGAAATAAGCCACAACAATTATTCCAAACCTGATGCTAAACTGCCGTTGCGGAAATGATGCAGCTGCAGATGAGGATTGCCAGGGCCACTAAGCACATGAGCCACAGCACGAAGACCACAAGACCGGGACGCCATCTGGGAGACTTGATGCGGAAAAGCAGCATTATGCTGCCATAGAGCATTCCTATGAAGGGCAGGGAGCAGACGGCGACCATGAGAGTCTGCACCCAGGGAGTGGCGAGAACGCCAACAGCCTTAGGGTAGTTCTCCGTAAACTCGGTGAGAAAGTCTCGGGATACTTCTGAGAATCCTATCCACTGCCATCCGAAGAGAGCAAGACCCTCGGCAAAGAGGCCGGACACTGAGACCAGCAGCAGGAAGATACCGATGATAATCTCAAAAACGCGTCCCACGGTACTCCAGGCCGGGGAATTGCCTACCTGACGCAGGGCGTTGCCCACATTGCCTGCGGCGGATTCAACGCTGCGGCGCACGCCTTCGGCGGTTCCGTCGTCACCCCGCATCTCCCAGCGCTGGCGGGCGGTGCGTGCCGGCGGCATGCATATCCACAGGATGCAGTATATGGCAGGGATGGTGAATGCACCTATCCAGTCCAGTAGGGGGTTGTCTCCCAGAACCAGGCCCACTATCGCCAGCACGGCGAATGCAACGCGGAAAATGACCGGGTCTGTGTTGAAGTAAGCGGCGAGTCCGCCGCATACACCCGCGAGTTTGGAGTTTTCCATATCACGGTAGAGTTTCTTGACCGTCTTGCCGCTGTTGTCCGGCTTGACAGAATCCGGCTCATCCTGAGCTATACGTTCCGGGCGGCCGAGGATATCAATAATACCGAGTATCATTTCTTTACTCACGACGCCCCCTTCCTTCACGCGCTCCCGCAGCAGCTCCGCCATACGCTCCTCTATGCCGTCGGTGATTTCCTGGTTGGAGTAGAATGCCTCCATATCCTGTATGTAGCGGCCAGCCTCCTGGGCGGCCTCGGCATCCAGCGTGAACAGATATCCGCCGATGCTCAGTTTCTCTGTCTTATTCATTTTTTCAGTGTTTCAATTGCCCTGACCATTTCCTGCCATGCGGTATCCATTTCCGCCAGTTGCATGCTTCCCCTTTCGGTGATGCAGTAGTATTTGCGTGGAGGCCCCTGGGTGGATTCTTCCCACCGGTAAGACAGCAGGCCCTGGTTCTTCTGGCGTATCAGAAGAGGATAGAGAGTTCCTTCCACCACTATCATGTCGGCCTTCTTGAGTTCGTCTATAATATCGGAGGCGTATGCCTCATGCTTGGCCAGAATACTGAGTATGCAGTACTCCAGCACTCCTTTGCGCATCTGCGAGCGCACGTTGTCGGCATTGCTTTCCATCGTAATTACTTTTTAGTGGTGGTGAATCTGGAGAGATTGTCCGCCGTAGGGGCGAGACCGCGGAGTTCGCACTTCTGAGCCGGGGTAATCGCCTGCGGCACAGCTATCCAAAGGATGACGTATGCCCAGAAGCCTACAGAACCGGCGATAAAGGCAACCAGCATTATTATACGCATTAGAGCAGTGTCGATTCCGAAGTAGAGAGCGAGGCCTGAGCAGACGCCGGCAATGCGCACGTCGTCCGTGTCGCGGTAGAGCCTGCGCTCGGCCCTGGAGCAGTAGCTTGCAGCACCGGCCGTGGTGCTGCTGCCGTCCGGCATACCCAGCTGAGCTATGACTCTCTCTACGAGTTCAATGTCAACCACACGGGTACTGTTCCCCACTGCCGCATAGAAAAGATCAGCTATACGTGATTCAAGTTCATCCATCACCTCGTCGGTACCGGACTCTCCCACGTGCTGGCGAAAGAGATTGAGGTATGAGTCAAGACGAGTGTAAGCGTCTTCGTTGATGGTGAAGTTTCGGCCGCCGAGGCCTGCAGAGACTACTTTTTTCATTTTTCTGTCTAATTGTTTTATGGTTTTCCGGCAGCTGCCCGGATTGCCCGTTACTGTTTTACGATGCAAAGATATAAAAACTTTTCAATACTTTGCAATACAAAGTACATAAATTTTTAAAATATTTTTACGGCCGAGGTACTTTGCAAGCACCCCGGCCGTATTCAAAAGACTTACGGAAGCTATTTAAAAGCTGTTCTGAAATGCCTGCTCTCTTTTCAGCGGCCGCTTCAGAACTACTATCTAGTTCCCAGATATTTAAGTATTACCTCTACTGCCGCTTCCTCGGAAGGAAGCTGGTCCATATTGAGGATAAGATCGTAGTTGCGCACATCGTAGCGGCTTCTGCCATTGATGCGCTTGACATAATTTTCGCGGCCTTCGTCTATAGAATCTATCAGTATCTTGGCCTGCTCCTCGCTCACTCCCTGTTTGCGCACCACACGTGCTACCCTGCTCTCATAAGAACTGCGGATAAAGACATTCAGCGTATTCGGGAGATCTTTGAGAATAGCAAAGGCTGCGCGTCCGGCAACTACACAAGGCTCCTCGGATGCAAGGGACGTCAGTAATTCTTTTTCTGTCGCCGCTATCTCGTCCGCAGAAAAGGAACGCGCTCCTGCACTGGGAGTAGACTCCAAATAGGCCTCTCCGCGCGATACCGGGGCAACGGAGTCAAAGAGTTCCACGAACCAGTTCTTCTTCTTGGCCTTTATGCGTTCTATTTCATAGACCGTAAGACCAAACTGTTTCATCATCTGCTGCATCACCTGCTTGTCCAAAAAACGGACTCCAAGCTTATCGGCAAGTTTTTTTGCTATTGTATGTCCACCTGAGCCGACCTCGCGGCTTACTGTAATGACGAAATTCTTACTTAAATCCATAAACTACTCCCTTACTAAATAAAAATGTGAATAGAGCCGCCTCTCGCCGGCGTGGTCGTAACGTTTGTTGCCTGTGGGATAGTTCACCACATGGGTATTTGGATCCCCAAGGCCCTCGACGCACAGCGTCGTAGATCCGCCGCCGTCCATATTGAGAGCGTAACGGGGATTGAAATTGCTCTTCAAGAAGCGGGTAAGTTCCCTTGCACTCATACCCTCGCTCACTCCTGGCCTTCGCCCGTCCACAACTACCATAAGGAAATGGTTGTCTGCAGTAAGCGCAACTGCGGTACGGGGATGACGTACGCCCTGATGACGGCGCTGGTCTTCATAATTGAACTTCTCAATTTCCTTGTCGGAGTAATAGCCGGCGAAACTCTCCCCCACCGGCTGATAGTTGTCTATGAGCATGGGGGCGCTGGTAAAGATGCCAGAGGCGGTGCTGGATGAATAGAAACGTCTCTGCCCGCCCAAGTCGAGCCCCTTCCCGTCATAGGAAATGCACACCTTGTCGCCGTCCAGGCAGACGGAGCCCTCGCTCTTCCAATTGGGAGCGGGAGTGTTCATCACCTTGTTGTTAGGCATCATGGACAAGACCTCCCCGTCAACCTTAAGCACCACAGACTCAGGCTCGTATGCCGCATTCATCGCAACTACTGCACCCCTGTCCTTCATCACGTCGGAAGTGACTGTAGCCGTGGGGTAATAGTTGAATTTGAGGGCGAGCCCTGGAACGGACATATCCCAATCTGCAATAAACACGTGCTGGGCGGACCCGCTTACAGGATCTGTCCCCTGGAACTCACGGTACACCAGGCCGGGAGCAATTTCAATGGAGCTCCATCCCTTCTCCTCGGGACGGTTCACATAGAGCTTGCCGCGCTGCTTCAGGTAGTCACGGACATCGGCCCAACGATAATAAGGCCCATGGACGGGAGCCAGATTGCCAAGGTGCACCTCTTCCCCGTTAAGCAGAACCTTCACCAGCATGTCTCCCTTTCCGTTTTTGCGTGGAGCAAAGAATACATACTGAATATTGGCCGCCATAGGAGAGCGGAAAGACTGGAAGTAATAAACCAGATCGTCTGCAGAGGCAGGGGCATAGTCAAACCCGTCTATATCCATAATCATAAGAAGAGCCATGAGCACATGGTCGTGGCCGAAGCGCAGGTCTGCTCCACGCGTTCCGGAAGCCAGCCTCTCATCCGCTTTGGCCAGCATATCGTCCACTATGGACGAGCAGGGAGTACGATACGGACGATACTCCCGTGCACGCTCGTAATTATCTGTTTCCCAAAGAATTGCATACTCTTCAGGAGTAAAAATCCCATCTACGTCAATACGCTGTTCGGCGGGCAGGCTGTTCATCCCTGCCACGAACATATAGAGGTTGAAAAAGACCTCGTAGGGATTCCTGTCGCCAAGGCAGGAGTCGGGATCTTTGAACAGGCGGGCAAGAACCTCCCTATACTGGGGGAAGCGGCGCAGGAAGAAGCGCTCGGAGGTCTCCGGATAAGGGAAAACATCCTTTGGTCCGGTATAGCGGAAGGGATTGTAACCGCTGTTAGGGCGGGTAGCCTGAACGTCCATCTGACTCTGGTGTGCATAGATAGAGGCATGGGGCGACAGGCGGGAAATGGCAGCGCAGCATGAGGACATGCTCATTACGGAACGGACCGCGGGGGACGCGCACGCATCTACCACGCTCCCCTTGCCGAAAACGCTGGGAAAAGATTTCACCATGGTCTCTGCTATGGACTGATGCTGCTCCCACCCCAGCGGGCTAAGATCTCCAACTCTATATTGGACGGTGTCCCAGAAAGGCTGAAGGCGGTTCAGCAAATCTTCTCCGTAGGGAGTAAGCTTGTCCTGGATGCGCGCTTCCGCGAGCATATTGAGAAGGACAGTATAGGCTTTGGGAGTATAGGCGTAGCGTGAGCCGTGGCGGCCATAGTGGCTGATATATATGGCCTCGTAGCCTTTGGGCGCCGCAGTTGCAGCCTTTTGGGAAAGGTCATATAGGCAGTCCAGTCCGGAAGACTTGTTCCAGTCTGCAAGAACCTCCTCACGCACGCCGATACGCTGGGCGAAGACGCTTACGCTCATGGCGCAAAGGAGGAGAACAATCAGATAGTGGCGTTTATTCATCATCGTTGTGCAATTTTTATTTTATTCGGCACTGCGCCTGGATAGTGACGTTTGCATCACGGAGCCGGGCCGCCTTCTCGGGAGAAGATGCCGTAGCAGCCTCCCTCAGCAAATCTTCCTCAACGGCGGCGAGGTCTATCGCCTCCAGGAATTCCCTCAGACGTGACGGGTCGGCGTCTATCTTGCTGGCGCACTGTGCAACACGCAAGAAAGGACGGGAAATAAGAGTGTACGGGTCCACACTGGTGTTGAACACGTCTTTAAGCACGGGCGTAAAGGCCATCATCCTGTGGAAAATACCCTTGCGGCCTCTTATCCGGTCCAGATACGAAGGGTCGTAGCGGCACTCCAAAAGCATTTCCTCAGTAGCTGCATACTCGGGCAGCTCCACCACCACGGAGAGATCCTTGCCACAGTAACGCCACTCTATCTCCTTACCGTTCAGATACATCGAAACGGGAGTAGAAACACCCTCGAAGATTACTGTTACCTTACGAGTGGGAGCCATTCCGGCATAGGAGCCCCAGCGGGGACCAATATTCAGCAGGCAGTAGCCATCCCTGGCCGAATTGCTGATGTTGGTAATGGCAAAGTCGCTTGTGTAGGCCTGCGAGACACCGTCATCCTCGTAATAATCAAAACTGCTCTTCCCTTCCCCGGGCACCACCAGCAGGCGCAGGACGTTGCTGTCCTCCTGCAGAGAACTGATATCCTCTCCCGCCAGCGGGATGACGCTCGCAGCTTTGACGTACCAGGGATTTTCTGCCAGGGTATAGGAGAGTTCCATTGTCTGACCGCCCCTGTAGAGCATTCCGGTCGCCATATCGTACCATTCATTCCCATCCGGGAACCATATTGTACGCGGCGCAAGGCCGGTCTCGCAATCTGCCGGTTCGCAGACAGCCGTTGCCAGGATGTTGTCGCCGAACATGAACTGCTCCTTCAAGTCGTAGGCCTCATCACTCTCCGGATAATCGTAGTACATGGGGCGCGTAAGGCAGATACCGGTATCGTAGGACTGCCTGGCGGCGTTGTAGATATAAGGAGACAGGGAATAACGCAGGCGTATGGCCTCACGCATGGGACCGGAGTACTCCGGAGCATAAGTCCATACGCGCCTTTCAATAAGGGCGCTCTTGGTGCTGTGTGTCTTGAAAATGGGGGTAAAGACCCCGTACTGCAGCCAGCGGGTGTAAATCTCCGGTTTGAATGGATCAGTGCCCGCAAGTACCTGATGACCTCCTATGTCGTGCCCCCAGTAGCCATAGCCTACGTTGGAGGATGTGGCCGTGAAATAAGGCAGGAAGCGAAGTACGTCCCAGCTGTCGTTGCAGTCGCCCGAGAAGCCAATCTGGTAACGGTGACTGCCCAGGCCGCCCCAGCGGTGATAGATGAAGGGCCTGTCTGCCTTGAGCCCCTGGCTCCTGCTGCGACGCACCTTGTCATTGAAGAAGGTATAGTTGAGCCAGAAGGTGTTGCTGAGGCCGGGAGTGTATTCACTGAGCTTCCACTGCTGCCAGTCCAGCCACCAGAAGTCCACTCCCTGACGCTCCAGAGGATGGATTACCGAGTTGAAGTAGGCATCGGCCCACTCCTGCTGATCAATGCGGAATGGAACGGGGCATGGCTCCCCTTCTTTTGCTAGACGTGCTGAACGGGTACCGGGATTGCTGCGCAGGTAAACCAGCGAATCCCCCTCGTGATAACGGTAGCCGCGAGGACCGTCATAATCGCCTGTACGGGAAGTGTAATCCTTCACAAACGGCCCGTAACAATCTTCGTAGGGTTGAATTCCGGATGCCGGATGCAGGTTAAGAGAGGTCTTAAGATTCATCGCGTGCAGCTTCTCCAGCATGGCGGCAGGATCCGGGAAGAGCTCCTTCTGCCAGGTGTAGCCAGACCAGCCTATACGCTGGCCGAACTCATCCAGAGGAGCGTTCTTGCGCTTGAGAGTCCAGGTGTCGTGCCAGTCCATATCTATCACCATCACGTCGATGGGGATGCCGTTGGTACGTATCTCACGTGCCAGGTCAAGGAATTCGAAGTCGCTGTACTGCCAATAACGGCTCCACCAGTAACCGAAGGCGAACTTCGGCGGCAGGGGGATGCGCCCTGCAACACGGGTGAAGTCGGCCAGGGCCTGCCTGTAATCGTGTCCGTACGCGAAAAGATACCAGTCGATTCTGTCCCCTGCCGGGCGGGCAGCCACCCATTCTCCCCAGTCGGAGCCGTCTTTCACAAGGATGTGGCGGGAACTCTCGTCCACCACGGCCCAACCGTCTCGGGAGAGTATGCCCTGCTCATAAACGTCGCCCTTGGAGTTAGGCTGCTCGAATCCCTTGCAGCCGTCCAGGGTGCGAAAGGTTCCCATCAGGTTGCCGCTGTCGTCGGCCCCGGGGACCCAGTTCACCTTGCGTACGCCTTTGCGCGCCTTTGGGTCATTCATACTGAATTCGACCGAAAGATTGCTGGAGTCGAAACGACCCGGCCCTTTGTACTTCAAAGTGAGCGCCGCTGTGCGTATAGTGACGCCGTCTCGCGTGCGTGACAGCTTGAAAGCGGGTACCGGAAGACGGCGGTTCAGGACGGCCAGCGTGGCCCTGTCTTCAAAAACTCCATCCTCAGCCCATTCCAAACGGACGAGCTGAGGGGTGAGGACAGTGAAACGGGCGTTACCGCAAACTATGGTTGCCGCAGGGTCGGCCACGGGATTGTCCTGGGATACAGACGCACTCGCCACTACGGGCAGCAGCGCAACAATCAGGGACAGAACGAACCTGTTCATCAGATTTCCTGCTTCTTGCGTTTCCAGTTTAGAATAGGAAGGAGGAAGGCTATGACTGCGGCTCCTATCCAGAACCAGCTGGCGTAGGTGAAGTCGTGTACTCCATCCACGATATTGTTGTCCAGCAACAGGCCGGTCACTACGTTCTGCAGACCGACGGCGGCATAAGATGCCATACCCATTATGCCGAGAGCGGCTCCGGTAGCCTGACGGGGCACGAGGTCAATCGCCATGAGGCCTCCGAGGAAACTGATGAGTATGCCGATGGCGATACCGAAGAGTACCATGGAAAGAATTGCAACCCATTTCTGAGGCCCTCCGAAGAGGAAGATAACCAGGGCTATTGTCTCAAGGATACCGGCCACGAAAGCGGGATACTTGCGGTCCCCTTTGAACACCGCATCCGACAGCCAGCCGGAGAATACGGTACCCAGGATGCCGAAGATGGGGTTGATACCTACTATGGCTCCCGCCTCGGCGAGACTGTAGCCGCGGGCCTCCTGAAGGAAGATGATGCCCCACTCGTTGATGGCGTAGCGGCTCATGTACATAAATGCGCTGGAGATGGCAAGAATCCAAACACCGGGGTTGCGCACCACTGCGGCCTGCAGACGGCGGGTTTCAGCACGCTTCTCCGATGCCGGGACCTCTTTGGGCTGAGGCTCGCCTGCAAGTATTTCGATGGAAGGAAGGCCCTTGCTCTCGGTACTGTTGTGCAGGAAGAGCACTATGATGAGTACTCCCAGCAGGCCGGCGAGAGCGGCTCCGAAAAAGCCCCACCTCCAGCCGAGGGCGGCCACCATGGCGCTCACGAATACGAAGGAGAGGCCTTCGCCAATATTATGGGACGAGCTGAAGAATCCGTAGAAAGTACCTCTGATACGCAGTGGGAACCAGCGGGTCAGAGATATGATTGCAGGAGGCGCTCCCATGGACTGGGCCCACCCGTTCACCGCCCAGCAGACTGCGAAGCAAATGAACAGGGTGGCGTTGGCCAAACTGCCGTTCATTGCGCTCACGCCGAGTATGCCCATAGTAAAGTTCATAGCCACGGAGACAACGAGCCCGGTGGCCATGAAGCGCTTGATGTTGGCGCTGTCGGCCAGGAAGCCGTTGATAAGTTTACCTATGGCGTATGCCCAGTAGAGACAGGCGCCTATGATACCAAGCTGAGTTGCATTGAGGAGTCCGGCATCGATGAGGGGCTGCTTCATAACTCCCATCGAGAGGCGGCAGACGTAATACAAGGCGTAACCGAAAGTGGCCGCCAGGAAGGTCTGTATCCTCATACGCTTATAGGTTTTATCTACCTTTTCCGCGGGTACAGGGTGAGCCGCCACCACGCTCTCCATCTTAAAGAAATTCAAAAAGCCCATAGATTATGATATGCTTTAGTGTTTCAATTTTCAAATTTACATAATTATTTTCTTATTTCGCGCTCAATTCTGCTTCTGCCTTCGAGTGCAACAGGCAGATAGTGGTCTTTGAAGTCCTGCCACTTGTAATAAGGGCCCCGGACCGGAGTCAGTGGCAAAGACGCTTCCCGCTCGTTCACAAGCACTTTCACAAGGATGTCACAATTCTTTTTCCTAAAGAAAACGAGCTGGAGGGAAGCCCCCATAGGGATGTTGTAGCTGGGGAATATATCCAGTGATTCTTCGAGAGATGCCGTGTGACGGTCGTACCCGTCGATTCCCAGAAGTATAAGCAACGGCGCGATTCCGGAATCGTGACCGAAACGCAGCCTCAGCTGGGTGTCGCCGGAATCCATATCGGCGTCGGCAGTTTCTATTATCTGCTCCAGGGTGAAGCCGCTGTAGGTTTGGGCCAGGCTCGTGGAGCCTTCGAAGTTACCGAAGATGGTAAAGTATCTGGCGGAGATCCCCTTCCACATCTGGTGCAGTTCTTCTTCGGAGAAAAGGCCGTCGAAGTATTCTCTGTCTTCGTCCAGGCAGCGGGTGGAAGTTATCACGCCGTGAAAGTACTCTATGAATACTGCCGGAGTGGTCTCGAAAACTTGCTGTATAACTTCCGGCCCGGTGAAGAACCTTGAGGCTATTTCCTTCCATGGGACAGTTGCATCGATATAATCATTCAGAGCTTTTTCCGCAGCCTTGCCGCCACGGTAGCTGTCCTTGATCATATAGGGGTTCGAAGACAGGGTGGGCTGCAGCCAGATTGCATATTTTGCCGATGCGTCCGCACTGATGTCTATATCTTTGTCGAGGTCCTGAAGCATGGACAGGCAGGACCACATACTCATAATTACCCGGGGAGATTCCGTAGAGACGGCTTCTACGCGTGTGGGGCCCCTGAATACTGAAGGGTAATTATAATACATGTGCTCGGCGATGAGACGGTGCTGGTTCTTTCCTACTTCGGTAAGGTTGCCTTTGCAATACCTGACTTTTTGGTAGAAAGTCTCATAGCGCTGGAAGAATGCCTTGCCTTCTTCCGTGAGCATGTTCGCTGACGCAGCTTTGGAGAACCACCCGTAAAGCTTGTCGTACTCGCTTGTACAGTATCGCGCGCCATGCCGGGCGAAATGACTGATGTAGAAGGGCTTGTAGCCTTTGGGAGCGGGAGTCTGGGCCGGAAGGGCGCTGCCGTCGTAAACATAATATATTCCCGCCGACTTGAGGGGGTCATGCGGGGTTTGCTGAGCCTGCGGGGTCTGCTGGGCCTGCGCATATCCGAGGACTACAGAACACGCAAAAATGAGAATTCCTAACGCAATTCTTTTCATAAACACAAAAATACGAAAAAAACTCCCGGGATTGCCGGGAGGTGTAAAATATGAGACTTCGACTACCTTAGAGTCGGTAACGAGTCACTGAAGTCCCAGACATCGCTGCTCCAGCCAAGAGTAGTAGAAGCCAGCTGCGAGAGAGTCTTCCCTGCCTCAACCTTGCCGTGGTAAGGATACTGAGGATAGTGGGCCTGGCTACTAGTATTTGAAGTGTCGGATATCTCAGCTCCGGTGCTGTCCGTCAGTGGATGAGTGGAGCTCACATTAGGATGCTGAAAACTGCTCAAATCGTCAGGGACCCAATACGCCGTCAGGTCCATGGAAGGATTGCGGTAATTATCCGTGAGAGTACACGTTGGGAACGTGACACCCACAACGGCACCGGAACTCCAGTTACCCGAAGCGATCGTGTGAGGATAAACTTTTGCACTCCATGCAGCGCAATTCGTCACCGTGGTCGTGGCCAATCCGATTCGGCCAATCAGGCCCGCATTTGCGAAGCTGCCTTCTACATCTCCGCTTCCATAGCAATTTGAGATTGATACTCCAGAAGTAATATTTGTGCTGCTATCGGAGGTAAAACCAACAAGCGCACCATACTTCTGGTTATATATGGCAGAGGTACCCACATTGCCCGTAGCAAAGCAGTCGGACATGGAAAGGTCTCCTCCGATATAGCCAATTAGCCCTCCGAGATTTGTTGTGCCTGAAACATTTCCTGTTGCGTAGTTCTTAGAGAATGAAGAGCCGGTACTCGCTTCCCAAATTCCACCGGCAAAGCCACCACCGTTACCACCACCGGTAGAGTTGACATTACCACTTGCATGGTTGGATGTAAACGTTCCAGCCGCATTACCGATAAAACCTCCGAAATTTGAACCGCTTGATGTAACTGCTACAGAAGAACTATTACCTGTTAATGTAGGTTTAACAGCTGCAGAAGAGCAGCCTCCCGCAAATCCACCAATTGTACTCTGCGCAGATAGTGTACCTGCTGATGAACAATTGGAAAGGGAAGCTGTAGAACTATTAATGACACCAACAAATCCTCCGGTATAATTGTTACCGGAAACGTCTCCTGTTTCTGTACAATGCTCGATTTTGCCGGATTGTAAAAGAATTCCGCAGAAGCCGCCGATATAAATACCATTAAGCCCCGTCATAGTCACATCTGCATCTGAATACTCAATTGTTCCAGTATTGTAACCGACAAAACCGCCCAGATTCAATTGTGCCCCCTTATTGGTATTATTGGATGTTATTGTCACAAAGGCCTGGGAGCGGGAAGGTCCGTTATTGGTAATAGTTCCATAGTTTGTGCCCGCGAAACCTCCGGCATTGAGGGGCTTGTCGGCATTAGTATCAGTTCCTCCAACTTTTCCATCAGCGCCAAGATATGGGGAACCAACTTTTACCAAGACCTTATTTTCAGCTGTTCCGACAGTACACCCTTTTGTCTGAATCCCTGTCTGCAACTGACCGGCAAAACCGCCAAAACGGCCGTCATTGCTCAAACTGGCCCCACTGAAATCCACGGTAGCACTTCTAACATGACAATCTGTAAAGGAAGACTGTGCATTTAATGTAGATCCGACAAAGCCGCCGCCAAATCGTCCGTTTACAGTGACAGTGCCCCCGGAATAAGTGCAAGAAGAAACACTTACCCTAGCATCGGCAAATCCGATAACTCCTCCTGTAACGCCACCACCGGTGACATTAGTATTGCTTATGTCGCAATCCGAAATCGTTGCAAAGAAGGAGCTGGCATCTCCGTCAATTAGACCAATAAGGCCGCCATTGGTATTTGTGCCGGTAATTGAACTGTTTATGATATCCACATTCGCAATAGTATTGCCGGCAACTTTTATAAAGCTTGCAAGAATTCCGGATTTACCTCCGCCTGTGCTTACGGTAGAGTGATCAAGCGTCAAATCATATACCGAGCCCTGAAGCACATAAATGAAAGAATTGTTAAGATTACTGATAGTCTTTCCGTTCCCGTTGAAATCAATACCTTTGGGCCATGAGCCCCCGCCGACATCGGTGGAATTCAGTCTTGTCCAGCTCTCACCTTCCATATCTATATCGGCCACCAGCTTGAAGTACTTTGTGGTGTTGTCCTCCAGCTTGGCATTGACATTCTGCAGATGCTTTGCGTTGGCGATGAGCCATGGGTCGTCGGAGGTGCCGGAGCCGCCGAAGAACGGGAGTTCCTCGAAGCCGCTGCTCATGGTTACTACGCTCATGCGGCCGGCAGCGAAGGTCAAGTCTTTCGGGTGGACGTAAGCAATGTCGAAAACCGTCTTGTCGGCACCAATTACGCGAACCGTAAATTGCTCACCGGCAGAGAGTACCACATCGTCCCAAGGTGTCGTAACATAGGCGGTAAGGACCTGCTCGCTGGCGCTGACGTCAACATTTGTCAACCCGAGCTGCATCTCCGTTCCGTTCACATCTACCGTTACGCTCTCCAAAGTGGTGGCGCTTTCAGGCAGGGTTAAGACGAGCTTGATTACGCCGGAGCGCTTGAGGGAGCCGCCGTGAGCCGCAGCCCAAGCGTCGCTGAAGCTGATTTCGCTATAACTGTCAACACCGACGAGGGCTGCAGAATACTTAAGGTGGGCGGTGCTGCCGTTGCCATCCTGCGTCTGGGGGACATAAGCGTTAGCCGTCGCTTCCCCCACATTAGCCTCTATTCCAGGGTAGATGATATCAAAGGTCTCCCCTTCTATCGCCGTACCGGTAAATGTAGCCTCATGATCGGTGAATCCAGGTTTAATATCGAAGACCTCGGATGCGGAGCCGGATACTACCCGCAGGGCATCACCCTCTTCCCATGCCAGATGAAGGTCGGGACCGGAGGGCGTAAGTGAAACTTTACTTCCATCGTCAGGAATGCTGGCCTGAATGGAAACTGTTTCTCCCCAAGCGGGGGTAACAGTGGTTTTTACCGTGTTGCAACTGGTTGCAAACGCTATTGCAGCCAGGATAGAAATACTGATAATCAGAATCTTTTTCATAATCGTGACTGCTTTAGAAGGAAATAACATCAACTCCTGGCATATCTTCTATGCTTCCGCCAGGGGACTCAGCAAGCAAGCATTCAAGCTCCATAAACACTTCCTCCGCTTCAGGAGAGTGGTAAGATAAGGTATTGTTTCTCATATCTATGAACTGTTATTGTCTAGTGTCTCAAACTGAGTGGATTACAAAAATAAATAATTCTGCGAATAATGACAAACCATATCCGCAGAAACAGCAAAAAAACCTCCCGGCCAAGGTCGGGAGGTTGAAGGATACCCGGGCATGCCGGGTATGACGAGGTGTGACTACTTCAGGGTCGGGAGTTCAGCGCTGAAATCCCAGACATCACTGCTCCAGCCGAGAGTAGTAGAAGCCAGCTGCGAGAGAGTCTTCCCGGCCTCGACCTTGCCGTGGTAAGGGTATTGAGGATAGTGGGTCTGGCCGGAAGCAGTGGCCGTGTCGGTCATCTCGGATCCTGTACTGTCCGTCAACGGATGAGTGGAGCTCACATTGGGATGCTGAAAACTGCTCATATCGGCAGGAACCCAATAAGCAGTCAGGTCCATGGAAGGATTGCGGTAATTATCCGTGAGAGTACACGTTGGGAACGCGACACCTACAACTGCACCGGAGCTCCAGTTACCCGAGCCGGACGAGTGAGGATAAACCTTTGCGCTCCATGCAGCACAATTTGTCACGGTAGTCGTGGCCAATCCGATTCGGCCAATCAGGCCCGCATTTGCGAAGCTGCCTTCTACATCTCCGCTTCCATAGCAATTTGAGATTGATACTCCAGAAGTAATATTTGTGCTGCTATCGGAGGTAAAACCAACAAGCGCACCATACTTCTGGTTATATATGGCAGAGGTACCCACATTGCCCGTAGCAAAGCAGTCGGACATGGAAAGGTCTCCTCCGATATAGCCAATTAGCCCTCCGAGATTTGTTGTGCCTGAAACATTTCCTGTTGCGTAGTTCTTAGAGAATATGGAATCGGTACTATTTGCCCAAATCTGACCGGCAAAGCCGCCACCGGTTCCGCCGGTAGATGTGACATTACCTGTTGCATGGTTAGATGTAAAGGTTCCAGCCGCACTACCGATAAAACCTCCGAAGTTTGAACCGCTTGATGTAACTGCGACAGAAGAACTATTGCCTGTTAATGTAGGTTTAACAGTTGCAGAATAGCAGCCTCCCGCAAATCCTCCAATTGTACTCTGCGCTGATAGCGTACCCGCTGATGAACAATAGGAAAGGGAAGCTGTAGAGGTATTAATGACGCCAACAAAGCCACCTGTATAATTATTACCGGTAACAGCTCCGGTTTCTGTGCAATTCCTGATAATGCCGGACTGCAAAATGATCCCGCAGAAGCCTCCAATATGAGTACCTTTTAGCCCGGTCATGGTAACATTTGCGTCCGAGTATTCAATTGTTCCGGTATTGTAACCGACGAAACCGCCGAGATTTAACTGAGCTCCTGTAGCTGTATTCTTAGAAGTTAACGTTGCAAATGCCGTAGTGCGTATGGACTCGTTCTTGGTAATCGTACCATATTGTGTTCCTACGAAGCCGCCGACATTATATACCTTTCCAGAGGTAGGGGCGGCAAGACTGATGGTAACATTCTCGCCAGATTTTCCGACAGAACACCCCTTAACCTGTACCTTAGTATTTTGCTGTCCGATAAAACCTCCGACTCGGAAATCATTATTAGAAACGGAAGCACTGATGGTGGCATTTTCAACATGACAATCAGAAATAACCGAATCATAATTACCGGTAGAGCCTAGCATCCCTCCGGCATATCTGGCGGTCGTAGTAACGGTTCCTCCAGTATAGGTGCATCCACTAATGCGAACTAACTGGTCGGCAAAACCGATTATACCACCTACTACACCAGCCCCGGTAACATTTGTATTGGAAACCGTACAATCTGCAACGGTCAAACAAGTACCCGAACCATTATTGACAGTACCTATCAAGCCACCGACATTGCTGGAGGAACTATTAACTGTTCCGTTGATTACCGTGACATTCGTAAGCGTGTGACCGGAGCCCTGACAGAACTCTGCAAAGATAGCTCTCGATGAAACGGTACAATGGTCGAGTGTCAGATTATAAGCGGAGCCTTTGAATACATAAAACAGATGCTTGTTCAGGTAGCTTATGGTTTTGTTATTACCATCAAAGTCCACAACTTGGGTATAGTCAGACACATCTGTATTAACTGGAGTATATGTATTCACTCCCGACATGTTGATGTCATCAACCATCTTGAAGTACGTTTTTGTACTCGTACTTGCAAGACTCTTCACCGCGTTCAGCTGGTACTTGTCCGCTATGAGGTAGGGATGTGCGGCGGTGCCGTCGTCGTCCTTGCCGGCGTACTTGTCGGTGTTGACGCAGTTCATCTTGAGGTTGTTGAGGGCGCCGCTGGCGAAGGTAAGGCCGGAGCCGAGTTCGCGGTAGGCTGTGTAGACAGAGTGGGATGCGTTGCTGGAATTGAACTTCACAAAGAGCGTAGTCCCGTCAGGAATAGCCTGGCTCGCGGAAGGGAGGGTTGCATAGAGATTCAATATATTATCATCGTCAGAATCACCCGGAGTAGTAATCCCAATGGCGAGCGTCTTTCCGCCGAAGAAAATATTCTCGCTGGCAGTCAGCACTACAGAAGTAATCGTGGCAGCTGCGCCGGCAGGAAGCTTTGCCTGGAGGCCCATAACGCTGGAAGTCTCAGTGAAAGTGAAATCTGCAAGATCACCTGCGGACAGGCCAGTTGCCTGGGCGATAAGTTCGACATGGGATGCATCGCCGTCGGAAGCCTGAACCTGCATATTGGTAATTTCATCCTCGTGAAGGACCCATACATCATAAGAAGATGCCGAAACAAGCTCACCACTGAAGGATCCCCTCTTCTCACCAAAGCCAGCTACCAGATCAAAATCAGAATAAGAACTGGAATTATCGTGATCTGAAATACGGAGCTTGTCGCCACTCTCCCAGGTCAGGGCCATCTTGGGTTTGCCCAGGTCATTAAGGCCAGGAGTAAACGTGACCTTAGTCAGAGCATCCGACAGGGTTGCGGAAATAGTGATTACCTCACCAGCAGTGGGTTCATCCTTATCAGCATCTATATCGATGTCTATCTTTTTGGTGCAGGAGAACGCTACGAGTGCGCAGCAAAGCGCGAATACATATGTCTTTTTCATTGTCTTGTCCTCCTTGCATTAAAAATCCTCATCGAGGATTTCATTGTAATCCATATCGTCCAACTGATTACTGGCAGCTAAATACCCCCCCCGTCCATGTATCTTGACAACGGTCACGCCGGGGGCTTCGTAGAACCGTTCGTCAGTGTTTGTTACAATCATACTATATATTTTTCTATAATAATCCGTCAATGATATTCTTGATTATGGGTTCCATGACGTCGTAGCCGGCAGGGCCGGGATGGAGGTTGTCGTAAAGACGGTATTCCGTCTTGAGACTGAGGTCACTGGAAGCATCCGTAACCAGGGAATCCCAATAATTACAATACGTATAGCCGTTTCCGGCCGCAAGAGTCTTAATCAGCCCGTTAAGGGTGACGATGTGCGCACCCTTGGTCTTGGGGTTGCTGAGCCTGGAGTAAGAGTCGTCGTTGGGCGTGACCGAGCACAGAACCACCTTGATACCAGCCGCAGACGCCTTCTGAGCCATGGCTGCAATGTTGTCACGGATACCTGTTTCGCTCACTCCCTGGGCAAGGTCGTTCGTGCCGCCCATGATTACCACGACAACTGGATTCAAGGCTACTACGTCCTTGTCGAAACGAGAGAGCATCTGGGTCGTGTTCTGGCCGCTTATACCCTTGTCCAGATAGCCATTCCCGGCAAAGAATCCAGGATGGAACGATACGGTTACGTTGTCACCGCTCTTCGTCATATATGAACTGTCGAAGGGTATCTTGAGATTGCTGGTAGCAAAAGTGTTGGAGTTCCTCGCCCACTGCCAGGTGATGCTGTCGCCCACGAAGATTGCCGGTATGCGACGCGGGACGTTGAGCAACAGTGGCAGGGAGCCGGAGAGATTCCATACCCCTTCCGACCAGCCCTGGGCCGCCGCCCGGGATGATACCGTTCCGGAAGTTCCCGCATAACCATCTGTAATAGAAGCGTTTGCTGGATTAGAACCGTGGAATGGCAGATTGTCATTCCAGGCAATGCAGTTCACTATGGTGCCGGGCGAGCCCTGAAGGGCGCACTGTCCCACGAAGGCTCCCAGATCCGTGCCGGTGCCGGAAATACTACCAGAAACATAGCAACATGAAACGACTGAATCGTAAAGTATGCCGATGAAACCTCCGACCTGAGCCTGGGATCCTCCTGTGACGGAAGCGGTAGAATAGCAGTCGGAGACTCTCCCCTGCTGCGAGAAGCCGATGAAACCGCCGCAGTGGGCTCCCTTGGCAGTAACGCTACCGCCGGAAACATAGGAGCGGGAAACATTGTCGTACTGAACTCCCGCGAAGCCGCCGGTATTGGTTCCTCCAGACACAGCGGTATTCTGCACGCTGCACTGGTCGAGCGTTATATTGTTGGAGCTGGAGTAGGAATAACCCAGCTGCCCTATGAAACCGCCGATGCGCTGACCTCCCGAGGTGACTGTAGCATTCTTGACATAGCAACCGTTGAACGAGACACCTTTTGTTGCATAACCGCAGAAACCGGCACTCTGGGTGCCCTTGGTGGTGCCGCTGGCGCTCACGGTACCATTCTCGTACCAGCTGTCCACGAAACTGGCGTTTTCCGCCGTTCCCACAAATCCGCCGGCATGGAGATAGCCTGTCACATTACCGATGGCATGGCATCCGCTGAAGCTTGCAGAACCTGCCGCATATCCGGCAAATCCACCGGTGTACTCTGCCGTATTGGTCACAGGAGCAGACGAGGAGCAATTCTTATAAGCGTCCGGTACATTGGCATAACCGACAAAACCGCCGACATGGTTACCTTTCGCGTTGACAGAGGATGCCGCATCTACCGAGCAGTTCTGGAAGTTGGCTCCAGCATAATCGGTATATCCCACGAAACCTCCTACATTCCCCACCGCCGCTTTGGTGGCCGTTATGGTGCTTGCCTTCACGCTACAGTCGATAAAAGAATGGGCCTGATAGGTCTCGCCGATAAAGCCGCCGGTATAAATGGCAGAACTGGCCGAAGTCTGATTCTGGTTCACGGTAACGTTCTCCACCTCGCAGGAGGTGAAAATAGCGGGAACCTCATATTTTTCCACGCCGGAAATGTCGGCAATGGCAACAAAACCGCCCAGGTGACTGGTGCCGTTGACAGTGGTACCCACCACCTTGCACCCGGAGATACCGCCCTTGCCCCGGAGATGTCCGGCAAAACCACCGGCCGCCGACGTACTCGTCACCGTAGAACCTGACACAGTGACATTGGAACATGTCGCCACGCGGGCATAATCGTTGGTCGCAGTTCCCAGGAAACCGGCCACCACACCGCACTTGCTGGTGGCGTTTATGGTAGCCCCGCTGAAGTTAAGGTTCTCTATATGGCCGTATAGCACGCCGGCAAAACTGGCGTAGGCTACGCCGGAAGATTTGAGCCCGCTGATGGTATGGCCGGCTCCATCCAGGAAGATACCCTTGTCGAAGGTGCCGGTATTGTTCAGCGGCACCCAGTTGGAAATGCCGGAAGCGTCTATGTCTTCGATTAGCGTGAAGTAGTGGATTTCTCCCCCCACCAGAACGCCGTCTTTGTGCATATTGTTCAACTGGCGGGCATTAGCTATGAGGTAAGGCTCGGCCTGAGTGCCCTTGCCGCCGGCGAAGTCCTGGAGCTCAAGAGAAACTATGCTCTGGGTGCCGATGGAATTCATCTTACCCTGGAGCACCGTCTTGTCACCGTTGACAGTGACCACGGTACTGTAAACGTCGTTCCCAGTGTCAGTTACGCTGATAGGAATGTCGGTGCCGTCCGGCAGCTCTATATCAGCCCAAGGGAGCATGAGGTAGGCTGTAAGTTCCTGGCCGGAAGCAGAGACATCCACACCGTTGAGAGGCATGGAATAGTTTTTTCCGCCTAGACCTATGCCCACACTTTTGACGGTAGATACTCCGTCCGGAAGTTCCGCCACCAGTTTGAGAGCGGCACCCTGCCTGAAGCTGCCGCCATGGGCCGCAGCCCAGTCGCTTTTGAACAGAAGCTCCTCATACTGGTCTACCCCCTGAAGGAGGGCGCGCATGCGGAGATGCTCCGTGCTGCCGTTGCCGGTCTGGGCAGGCAACTGCGTGTCGGACTCGGCCTCAGCGACACTGGCATAAGTACCTGGGAACAATACGTCGAAAGAGCTCCCGGACACAGCAGGGCCCTGAAACTCAGCAACATGAGCGGAGACGACATTGGAGATGTCGTACACTGCCGACTTACTGCCGGAGATGACCCGGATACAATCTGTTGACTGCCATGAGGTCTTAAGCACGCCGTCTTCGTCGGTGAAGCTGACCTTTGTTCCATAAGCGTTTTCCGGCATGCTGACACGGATAGTCACAAGCTTTTCATTGCCTGGCACATTGGCTGCGGTCTCCGCCTCCTCCCTGGCACATGATATACCAAGAAGGAGGAGAATCCATCCTAAAACCATTACTCTGTTGCTCATAATTCTAGAACAGAGGGTTCTCTACATAGTCATCAATCTGGGACTCTGCCAGAATTTCGTATCTGACAAGCACTTCTTCTACCTCGGTACGAGGGGTAATATACTTTTTCATAATCATCAATTAAAACTGCCTTTAGGTACTACTACAATGAAGGAATCCCTGGCGCGTTCGCCCTCATGGTTATGAGTGGTTCCAGAGCCCATATTGTCGCAGGGATAGTTGACTACGTTGGTGCTGGCAGAGCCGTAATCCCTCACGCACATGGTGGAAGAGCCGCCGCCGTCCAGGTTGAGCGCATACTGAGGATTGAAATTGTCTGCCAGGAACTTGGTAACCCAGTTGGCGGACATTCCCGTACCGCCGGCGCCATTGGTATAACGGCCGTCGCATACGAAGAGCAGCAGATGGTTGTCCGAGGTAAGGGCAACTGCAGTACGGGGATACAGACCGCGCTGGTGGGTGTGCGGATCCTCTGACGAACCGGTGGTATTGGAAGGATACCACTTATTGTGGAACTGCTGTCCGTACTTGTTGTAGTTGGCAATGAGTACGGGAGAACTGGAGATGACACCTTGCTCTCCTGCAGTACTCGTGGTGTACAGGAAACGCTGGTCCTCGACACTCATTACCGGAGGATTCTTGCTGGAGTCGTAGGCGTCGAACGCTATGCGGAGCTTGTTCTTGCCGTCGCAATAGAAAGCGCCATGGCTCTTCCAGTTGGGAACCTGCCTGCCGTCATTGTCGGTTATGTAGTCGTTGGGCATCATGCTGATACCTCGGCCGAAAGGATAGTCAGTCAATGTAGATTCTTCTTCGACCACCTCATACGAAGCGTTGGCCTTGAGTACTATGGACCCCCTCTCGTACGCTCCGTTGATGGCCACATAAGCGTTGGTACCGGCAAAAACGTCGGAGCATTTCATTGCGGGAGATGTATAGATGACCTTTACTTCATAGTCTTCGCTATTCAGATCCACATCCACTACATAGGCTTCCTGATAAGTGTTCTTTCCATCGTTCACATAATTAGGGTCGGAAGTGTTTTTGTAGTGATAATATGTGATACCATCAACTCCGTCCAGCTTGTGCACATCCCAGTTGCCTCCGTTGGAAGGACGCTTGGGACCACCGCCGTCGCTGGCAGCAGGCACGCCGGAATCACCGCTGACAGGAGGAGTATCTATGACTCCCGTGAGCACGGGAACGTCTCCTTTGAGGTTCCATATCTTGCTGTTCCAGCCGAGTTGCTTCGCTGCAGCAGACAGGGTACCGGAGAAGGCTTTGCCATGATAAGGGAAATGATGGTGATATGTCGAGCCCTTGTCGGCAACCACAAGCTCCGTTGAGGCATTTGCATTCTCCTGGTCATAAGGGATCCAGGTGGAAACATAGTCGGTGAAATTGATATCTGACTTGTAGAGACAGTTCTGAAGTGTATTGTGGGTTGATGTTACTCCAATTATAGCACCGGAACTGTAGTGGTCATTACTGGAGTCACTTGCTTTTGAGGTAATTGCATCGTTCCATGCTATACAGCCGCTGACCACATCACCGGGCTTGGAATTCCTATAATAATCCTTGCTGCTAGGGTCACTAACACCTTTATCCAGATTCGCATGTCCTACTATTCCTCCGATAGCATAGCTTGCATTAATAGTTGCAGTGGAGAAACAGTTCACAATATGCGTGTACTGCTTGATGAGGCCACCGCATATACCCCCTATACGCTGGGAGCCGTTAACGGTTCCGGAGGTCCAGCAGTTACGCACTGTGGAACCGGATGCCCACTCTATGCCGAAGAGGCCGCCTGCATAGTTCTTTGTACTGGAGATGTTCACATCGGCCGAACAGGACTCGATAAGACAGGTATGAATTCGTCCTGCAAGGCCTCCAACATGTCCGTGTCCGTCACTACCGCCCAGACCCGACTGGAAGGTAACGCTTCCCTGGATATGCACGTTGTAAACGTGTGCAGGTTTGCCTTCATACCCGCAATACCCACAAAGGATACCTGTGGGCTTTCCGTAAGTATTTGTGACCGTGGCGTTTGTAAACTTGATGTTGTAAATATCACCGTAAAGCACTCCGAAGAAACCTGTCTGCTTGTTGGCCTCGCCGGTAGTATTGATGGTGAAGTTGCTGACGGTATGTCCGTCACCGTCCAGACTTACCGGGCAGTCATAAGGACTCTCCATATTGAGAGGAACCCAGGCCTTGCTCGCCAGCTGGCTCTTCATATCAATATCTTTGATAAGGCGGAAGTACTTCTTGTCTTGATGGGCAAGCACGGAGTGCATATTCTCCAGCTGCTTGGCGGTGGCGATAAGCCAGGGGCTCTTCTCCGTACCCTGTCCTCCAGCGAAAGGCTGCTCCTTGAATGAGGAGGCTGTGGAGAAGGTAACAATATTCACCGCTCCAGCCTTGAGAACCTTATCGTCGGTGGTAATAGTCTTGGATGCAAGGTAGCTGCTGCCGTTGTTGTCCTGTACGCTCACGGAGACTGTGGTGAAAGCGGGAATGGGAATATCGGTCCAGCCGCACTGGGCATAAGCGATCAGCTGATGGTTGCTGGAGGTGTTGACATTCTTGAGGTTTACGGATACTTCGTCCTCGCCTATACCGTACATGGTCACTTTCACCGGTTTAGTGATGGAGTTGGGAAGGGTAAGGTCGAACTTAACTATTCCTCCCCTGTTGAGGGTGGTGCCGGGATGGGCCGCCACCCAGTCGTCGGAGAAAGTAATGTTGGAAAGATCGTCCTTAGGCACGTTACCCAGCATTGCCGTAAATACCAGATGGGCAGTGCTGTTGTTGCCGTTCTGGGTGAGGGAGGCATCACCGGCCTCGGCCTCTTCCACGCTTGTATAGGTGCCCGGAGCGACAATGTTGAAGTAATCACCTTTTACCACGGCCCCGGAGAACTGGGCGTAATGGTCGGTAAAGCCGGCCTGAATACTATAGGCGGCATTCTGGGAGGGATTCGCGGCGTTGATTACACGAATCTTGTCTCCAGACTGCCACGCAAGGTGAAGGCCGGGACCGCTGTCCGGAATGGAAAAAGCGGCCTTAGTAAATGCCTCTTCGGGCATAGTGACGGATATCGTCATCTGAGGGTCCACTGTCTGGCCCTCTTTTTCCTGTACGCAAGCCGACAAGGCCGCAAAGGCCAGGGCAACTGTCAGGAGAGTTAATAACTTCTTCATCAGAATTTACTTTGCTACTATTATAAAATGGGTATCTCGCGCACGCTCGTTACCCTTCTTGTTGTCGTTTATAGGTACGTCCACGATGTGGGTGTCACTCGTGCCCAGACCTTCCACACACATCGCGGTAGAACCGCCGCCATCCATGTTGAGGGCGTACTGTGGATTGAAGTTTGCCACGAAGAACTGTGTAAGTTCCTTAGCGGACATTCCCTCGGCAAACCTGCTCTGACGGCCGTCCACCACCATCATGATGAAGTGGTTGTTTTCCGTAAGGGCTATGGCCGAACGAGGGTGCCTCTGCCTCTGGTGGTACTGGGGCTCCTCCGATTTCAGACTCTGCCAGTCACCTATGGTATAATTGATGAAGGTCTCACCTACAGGCTGGAAGTCGTCTATCAAGAGGGGGGAACTGGAAATGATGTTCTTTTCCGTACTGTTCAAGTAGAAGTTTCTCTCGTTGCGGATAAAAGCACTCATTTCATCCTGCGAGGGCGAAACGTAAGGCCGCCTCAAATCTTCAGCTGCCTTTATGGAGATACTTCTCTCGCCGTCCGCAAAGAAACCGGCTTCGCTCTTCCAGTTGCGTACTCCCGTGGAGCCTATGGAAATATTTGGGAGGGCTGATTTGTCCCTGCCGTCCACCCTTATGAATATTGAGCCTGCCTCATAGCCTGCATTCATGGTGGCTATAGCGTTGTACTTGCTGTGCACTGCGGATGTAAAGACGGACGGACTTGAGTACGCAAGCTTTACGGCATACTTGTCGTTGGAAAGGTCAACATCCACGGCACAGACGTTCTGGGCCAGTTTTGTAACAGGGTCGGTACCGGAAAAGGCATAAAAGGTAATTCCTTCGCGCACGGTCTGGCTTGTCCAGCCCTCGCCCGAAGGAGTCACAACCTTACCACGGTTTTTGTCCCATTCTCCGTGAGGTTTGTCCTGTTCATCCCCTCCACCCGACGGATCATCCGCAGACGGAGAAGGATCCACAACCGGTGGCGGCGGAACTTCAATTTTGCCGCTCCCGCCCTCGCAGCAAAGCAGCAAGGGCAGGAGAGCAAACAGAACGATGATTCTTTTTAATTTCATCTACTTACTTTAATGTCGGAGTATCTGTGCTGAAGTCCCAGACATCTGAGCTCCAGCCAAGTATATCATTAGCAAGGGCGGAAAGCGTCTTGCCGGCCTCAACCTTGCCGTGATAAGGGAACTGCGGATAGCCGTCCTGGTCGTCTCCGAGTCCTGTTGCAGTGGTAGGATTGCCGTCCCGTTTCACGAGAGGAGTGTCGGCGCTCACGTTGGCGTGCTGGAAATCAGCTGCCGGCACCCAGAAGGCCTTAAGGGCCATGTCGGGATTGCGGTAGTTGTCCGTGAGGGTACAAGTCGGGAAGGCTACGCCAACCACACAGGCACTGCTCCAATTGCTGTCACCGATGCTGGTGGCGGTAACGGCGGGGGCCCATGCAGCACACTTCTCAACAATGCCGGTCACCATCTTCATGTGTCCTATCAGTCCGCCTGCAGCAAAACCGCTTGCAGTTACGTTGCCGGAAGCATAACAATTGCTTACGTTCAGCGTGCCATTGTTGTGGCCGCCGATGAATCCTCCGACGTAACTGTTGCCTGACACATTGCCGCTTGCGTAAGAATTGCTGATCCCATGCGTATCTGCACGGTCTGCAATTCCCACAAGGCCGCCTATATAGCGATAGGTGCCGGTGACATCACCGGTGGCGGAGCACATTTCTATGAGACCGCTCTGGAAGTTGCCTACCAGGCCTCCCATATTGGCGCCCTTTGCGTCTATGGTAACCGCTGCGGAGCACTTGGAAAGCTTCTCATACTGCAGATAACCGGCGATTCCTCCAAGGTTCGCGGCATAGTTGCCGTTATTTGTATTGATACTGGTAACTGCTCCGGAAGCGCTGCAGTTTTCCACGGTGCCATAGCAGCATCCCACAAGGCCGCCGATGTTCTGGGTACCCCTGACGGATACATTTTCGGTCTTGCTGCCAATGAGTTTGGCTTTTTGCTGCAGCTGGCCTATCATGCCTCCGATGCGGTCTTTCTCGGAATCCACCACTGCATCCTTGACTAGACAGTCGGATATAACGGACTCATAAGATGCTACGGAACCGAGGATGCCGCCGGCATATCTGGCAGAAGAGCTGACCTTACCATCAGTGAAAGAGCATTTGTTCATGTCTATCTTGCAGTTGGCAAAGCCCACCAGGCCTGCGGATATTGAGCCGCGAACGCTGGTCTTCTCCACGTCGCAGTCGGAAATGGTAAACTCTACATCGGACTGGCCGATGATGCCACCTGCAGTGTTGGATGAGATAAGGTTGCTGTTCTTGATATCAACGTTGTCGATGCTGACTTCCACTCCCTTGCCGATGGTGTTGGCAAGGATGCCGGAAATACTGGCGCCTCCGTCTATCTCGGAACCGTCTATGACAAGGTCTTTAACACTACCGGCCAGAACCTCGAACAACGGAGCTGTGAGCTGGCTGATGGTATGGCCAGCACCGTCGAATACTACATACTGCCTGTTGCCCTCCAGACCGTTGAGAGGAGTCCATTCGACTCCGGTCAGGTCCAGGTCGGCATCCAGCTTGACGTAGCGTACGGAACCGGTTGCAAGATCGCCGTTCAGGCTGCACAGCTGCTCGGTGGTATTGACAATCCAGGGAGAGGTCCGGGTGCCTCTGCCGCCCGCATAGTGTGCGTTCACGGCCTCGTCGGCCCAACCTCCACCGACAAGGGTGAAGAGGTTGACCTTGCCTGTCTTCAATGTGGCATCGTCGGGCATAAGGACATCGCGGAAATAAGACATGCCATTCCCGTTGATTGTAACGTACAGTGTGGTGCCTGCCTCAAAGCCGGCCTCGTTCCATGAAGTGGTGAGCCACGCCACCAGCTTGCCGTCATTTACGGTGCATTCACTGAGTATGAGCTCCAGACGGTCCGACCTGGCCTCCTCACCGTTACCGGAAAAGAAGAGCGGCTCGTCCGCGCTCAGCATGACCTTTTCGGGAGCAGTAATAGTTTCTGGAAGGTCCAGGGATAATTTGAGGACACCAGTCTGCTTGAGGGTGCCGCCATGCTCCTCTGCCCAGTCTTCATTGAAAGAGAAACGGGTGTACTGGTTCACTCCAGTCAAGGCCGCCTGATACTGAAGGTGGTCCAAATTGTTGTTTCCCTTCTGCTCCTGTACGCTCCAGTCTGCTTCTTCAATATCCTGTCCGGGGTAGAGAATGGTGAAGCTTTCACCCTTTACGGCGATTCCTACGAACTCCGCCTTCTTGGGGGTGAAACCGTCCTTGATTCTGAAAACCTCGGTGGTCTCACCTATGACGGTGATCTTGTCGCCCGGGTTCCAGGTCCAGGAAAGGCAATTCTTTTCTCCTGCCCCCTTGACGGCATCATCATCGGGGAGTATTGCGGTAATAGTCACCAGATTACCGGGAGCCTGAGGCTCAAGCTTCTCAGTCTTGTTGCAGGAAGATGCTGCCACAAGAATGGACAAGGCTAAAAATAATCTACTTGTTTTCATAATCTGATGCGTTATTAATTATAGAAATCGTTTTCGTCGAAGTCGGGAAGCTGGCCCCCTGCGTCTGTCTCGGAGCTGCCTTCGTCGGAGCTGCGCTTCTTAAGCACGGGAACGTCACCGCTGAAGTCCCAGATAGCGGAACTCCATCCCAGGTCCTTAGCCACCTGAGAGAGCGTCTTGCCTTCAGGGGCAGCTTTTCCGTGATAAGGGTAGTTGTAGTTTGCTCCGGCAACCTTTATCACTTCAAGAGGAGATGAAGGAGACACGTCTTTCTGGTCATAAAGCGAAAATGCATCAGTGTAATCGAAGAAAATCACTTCGTTGTATTTCATCGCAGGATTGCGGAGGCAACTTCGGAGGTTGTTCTTGGTTGCAGTCCAGCCCACAATTGCGCCGCAGCTGTAATGGCTCAGGTCGCCGGGCTTCGGCTCCCCAAGGGTACCCTCGTCGTTGTAAGCGGAATTCGCCCTGATTTCTTCGTTCCATGCAATGCAGTTCTCGATAATATTGCCTGGATCTACATCATTCGGAGTATTGGCAGCCTTGCAGAAGTAACCGCCGATACCGCCGATACCGAAGGAACCGCGCACTTTGGCGGTACTGTAGCAATTTACAATCTTGATGGGGATATTGGGGTCGTCGTCACCCACGGTACCGCCGCCGATACCGCCTACGCGCTGGTTGCCGGTAATGACACCGCTTGTCCAGCAGTCCTCGACACTCACGACTTTGCCGCAGTATCCGAAGAGGCCGCCGACGTTGTTCAATTTGGAATTGATGATTACATCAGCCGAGCAGGCCTTCAGGGAACCGGTTCCCATGAAGCCGAAGAAACCGCCGGCACCATACTTCGTTGAAACGGTATGGTCCAGCTCGCCCTGAATGTGAACCCGCTCACAGTCTCCGCGAATACCCTTGGCAGCATCCTGGAGACCGCAATATCCAGCAAGGATGCCGGTACGGACATTGGACTGGACTACCACCTTGGCGTTGGTGAAAGTGACGTCGTAGCATTTGCCGTTCAGGACTCCGAAGAAACTGGGATACTCCGCAAAATCACTGTAGAAGTTGCTGATGGTATGGCCGTTGCCGTCGAAATCGATTGCAAGCTTGTACGGATCGGAGAAGTTCAGCGGAATCCAGTTTGTTCCCGCCATATCTATATCTTCCTGCATGCGGAAATAGACCGTCTTGCCTTCCTCAAGCTTATCAGCCATTGCCTCAAGGTCTTTTACAGTGTACAGGTTGTACGGATCATCCTCGGTACCAGAGCCTGCATTGGGTGCAATGTATTTAAGCTTCACGACAATGTAGGCATAGGGAGCTGAGGAGAGTTCCCAGTTGTCGGTCTCCGCAACCTTGTCCACGACCACTGGGATCAGGTAGGTCTGGCCGTCTTCCATGCCGGAGGAGGAGATTCTGAGTTTGGCGGTTGTCGAGGTCACGCCGTAGCGGGGCATCATCACCTCGTTGGAGACAAACTCGTATGCGGAACCGGGGCATGCAAGGTAGTTGGTGCCCTTAGCGGCATTGTAAGCCGCCACGGCATCTGCGTCACCCCTGAAAGAGATAGTGAGCGTGATGTCGGATACCGAACCGTTGAGGGTATCCGCAAGTGCCCGCACTCCTACTGTCTTGGTCTTGCCGGGAGTAATCTCAATAACGCCCTCATCAGACAGTACTTGAGTATAATACATACCCTTCATTTTTGCCACCGGCTTGTCAGGATTTTCCTTTTGGGCACAAGCGACGGCCGCAACAGCAAGGGCGAGAACAAGAAAATGAGAAATATACTTTTTCATAATCACTCTTGGTTTAGAAAGTTAAACCGTCGTTCCATCCGGGGTTCTGGGTAAGAGCACCGCCGGTGAGGTTGCGGTCGTCGGTAGGAATGGGGAACAGGTAATCCCTGTCTTCGTTCCAGCTGCGGGAGACATTGCCGTGCAGCAGGATCAGGCCGCTTTCGCCACCTGAAAGAACAACCTCTTCTCCAAGTTTCTTGGCGACAGGTGCTCCGGAAACGGCCGCCGCGGAAAAGATTTCGAAGTCGAGAGTGCCGTCGGCATTCAGATCATAAGCACCGACGCCGGGGAAATATGCACCGTAGAAGGGGGCCTCGAAGACCTTTCCCTCCTTCCAGCGCATAAGGTCGTAATAGCGGTGGCCTTCCTGGCAAAGCTCGATTGCGCGCTCGCGACGTATCTCCAGGATAACACCCTTGTTGGGGTCGGAAAGGAGAACGGAACTGCGGTAACCACCATAAGCAGCATCTGTCAGGAACGGGTCGGGGTTGCCGTTTACGTCGGCAAGGCTCATGTCGGGCATGCCGGCACGACTGCGAATACGGTTAACGGAGATTTCGAGGTCGTCCTGGGTAAGGGTTCCGGCCTCAGCCTTGGCTTCGGCGAAGTTCAGGTAAACCTCCGCGGCACGCATTATGATAAGATCCACGTCACATTTGTTGTACTGGTCCTGCTCGATAGTGGTGACATATTTGTCAGGATGATAGCAGGTGAAGGACACCTTGAGGTCCGGAGCCGTAGGGGTATCCTCGCCCATACGTGTGTAACCGGGAGTACGGATGCTCCAGGCCAGACGGGGATCACGGTCGGCACACTCAGCCGCAAATTCCATAGTATTCCAGCCTTCCTTGTCGGTAAAGCGGCTGCCGTCTTTCATGAGGTAGCTGGCAACCAGCTTCTTGGTCATTGCAGGACAGCCCATGGAACCGGCAGTCATGGCGTTGCCGGCGCTGTGAACGGCTCCGTAATCTACGTTGTAGTTACGGGCGATGATAACCTCGTCCGTAAGACCGGCAGCGCTGTTGCTGTGGAAGAGTTCGAAATAGCTGGGATGCAGGCCGTAGCCGCTGTAATTGATAAACTCCTCGGAGGCCTTGGCACACTCCTCCAGATACCAGCTGTAAGGCTTAGCGTTTTCCGGCAAGGTAGAAAGGGTAGGGTCGCCCGCATGATACTTGCGGAAAGTGCCCTCGAACAGGAGGATGCTGGACTTGAGGGCCATGGCAGTCCACTTGGTCACCTCATAAGCGCTCTTGGTGGAAGGCAGGTTGGCGATTGCGAAATCGAGGTCTTCTATCATCTTGTCCACGATGAACTCGCGGCTGTCGCGGGGACGGCAGAGCTGCTCCTTATCAGTGGAGCCAACAGGTTTGTCGTACCAGGGAACATCGCCGAAGCGCTTCACCTTTGCATAATAGAAGTAGGCGCGGAAGAAACGGGCCAGGGCCTCGTACTTCACGCGGGCCTCGGAGTCTTTGCAGTTGGGAAGATACTCGATGAGAGTGTTAATATTGCGAAGGGCACCCCAGCTCCAACCGCTGCCGCTGGCAGGAATAGTACGCTTGCCCATACCCTCATTGCTCATGTTGTTCTGGGTATAGTGGTCGTCGTTGGAGATATACAGGTCACTGCCGGGGAACAGCTCGTAGAAAGCGATGGAGTATGCCTTGAGCTCAGCTTCGCTCTTGAAGAAAGTGTCCGTTGTGAGCCTGTCCTTGGGAACGGTGTCCAGTAGATTGTCACAGCCGGTGAAAGCGAACCCGGCAAGCACTAACAGAATAGGTAAAAATATCTTTTTCATTGCAGGATTCATTTAGAGGGTTATGTCTATACCGAAGGTGAAACTCTTCTGCCAGGGATAGAGGCGGAGATTGCCGCCGGTCATTGCCATTTCCGGATCTATGTATTTGGAATGCAGGCCGGGAGCAATGTAGAAAAGGTTCTCGCCTGAGAAATAGATACGAAGCTTGGCGATGGTAGCCTTCCTGGTAATATTCTCGGGAAGGGTGTAGCCGAAGGTGAGGTTCTTCAGGCGGAGATAACCGATATTCTGGAGATACCTGTCGTTTGCAACGCCGAGAGGACGGGAAGTATTCATAGCCACGTAGCCACGGGCGCGGGGGAAGTACGCGTCGGGGTTCTGAGGCACGTTGTTCTCGTCCGCATACCAGCACTCGTTCAGGAAATCCTTGGGAATGAAAGTCTGGTAAGGACGGGCATAGAGGAACCAGAAAGAACGGGCGTCGGCTGCAGGATACCAGTCCATGTGACCTATACCCTGGAAGAAGACCGCCAGGTCAAATCCATTCCAGGAGGCATTCATGTTCACACCGTAGTTGTATCTGGGCTGGCTGTTGCCGATAATCTGCCAGTCACCGCTCTTGCCCACTCTTTCCTCTCCCTTGTTGATAGCCCCGTCGTCGTCAAGGTCGCCGAACTTCATATCGCCTGCGAACAGGCCCTGGGGGAAAATCTGGGCGTCGTTAACCTTGGACTGATCAACAGTGTAGCTCTTGGCTTCCTCGTCGGTAGCAAAGAGACCTTCCACGTGGTAACCCCAGATATCTCCGTATTTCTGACCAACCCAATAGGTCTTTGCGAAGAGCTTGTCAGGGTTGTTGAAACGGGTGATATGGGAGACATAGTCGCTGAACACCACGCTCACGCCGTAGGTGAAGGGTTTGGTTCCGAGTTTGAAAGAATCTCTCCATCCAAGGGTGAATTCATAACCCACTGTACGGAGGTCCGCCACATTTTCCTGAGGAGAAGATGCACCGTAAACGGCAGGCAAAGCCTCACCGGCAGTAAGCATGTCTTTGGTGTCTCGGATATAGCCTTCTGCGCTGAATTCCAGGCGGTTGCCGAAGAAGGCGAGGTCCAGGCCAAGATTGCTTTGAATTGAGCGCTCCCAGGTAAGTCCGGAAGAAACGGGGGCAGAAAGCGTAGCCTGTGCCAGGTTGGCGCCGCCAAGCAGGTAAGAAGACTTGCCCTTGGTGGACACCGTACGGATAGCCGGATAATAGCTACTCATCTGCTGATTGCCCAGCTGACCGTAGGAGAAACGTATCTTTGCGTTGTCCCACCAGGTCCTGAGGGGCTGGAAGAAAGGCTCCTCGGATAATCTCCAACCGACGGAAGCCGAAGGAGAGAATACCCAGCGGCTACCCCGGAGGAAGCGGGAAGAACCGTCATAACGTCCGTTGACCTCAAGAAGGTAACGGCCCTTGTAGTCGAAATTGATACGGCCGAAGTAACCTGCCAGCTTGTATTCATTCTGGCCGCCGGAGGTCTCCATGCGCTTGGCGGACATGCCTTCGGCAGGATAGTTTTCAGTCTCACCCACGAGATTCTGGTCGTTCAGCTCCGTGGAGTACAGATTATATCCCACAGCGCCGAGGTCCTTGATCCATCGGGTTTCGTAGTTCACACCGGCCATCGCCTTGAAGTTGATGCCGCTCTCCGAGCTGTTCTCGTAGGTGGCGTAAAGGTTGTAGGCGTTGTAGATGTTGGTGTTGGCACTCTCGGTCAGCTTGTCCTGAAGCGGGTCGCTGGTATATTCTTCAATCACGCCGGGATACTGGGAGAAAGTCCCGTTCACAGCACGGTTGAGGTAGCGGTTGTATTTGAGGGTGTAGGTGTAGTCGCCCTTGATGGAGAAGCCCTTGAAAGGAGTGATGGTGAAATCAACGGTCTCGCTGATGTTGTCCACGTTATCCTGATTGTAATGGTCTCCGGCCAGGAGCATGAGCAGGCCGTCCATCAGCTGGTAATTGTTGTACTTGGTCTTGTAAATGGTTGAACCGTCAGGATTGGTGGCAGGGTAACTGGCCAGGGCGTGAACGGTACTCTTTGCAAAGTTGTTGTTGATACCGCTCTGTCCGGGGTAGAAGTAGGAGCTGTTGAAGTAGCTGGTATTGGAACCTATACGCAGCCAGTCGGTCACGTCGAAGTTGATCTTCGCACGAAGGTTGACGCGCTGGTAGTTGTCCGGCTTCTGCTTGAACATACCCTGCTCGTAATTGTAACCTCCGGACACCAGATAGTTCACAGCCTTTGTGCCGCCGCTCATAGTGACGGTATGGCTGGTGGTTGGCTTGACGTCATTGTAGAGCACGTGGTACCAGTCGGTATTTGCATAGTAGTTGTACACATCCCTTCCGGCATCGTCCTGGGAAATAACTACCCAGGGGCGGGCAGGATTTTCGACTACGTCGTTGCGGCGTATATACAACTGCTGCATGTCGTAATCGGAATATGCGGCGTACTTGGTGCCGGGACTGTAGGTTCCCCAGAACAGATTGTTGAGGTACACGGAATCGTAACCACGTGACTCATATTCTGTGGAGGTAGTAGGAGCGGTGACGCCGAAGCGGCCGCTGTAGCTCACCTTGGCGCGTCCGTCCTTATCCTTGCTGCCGCTCTTGGTAGTAACAAGGATGACGCCGGCAGAACCACGGGCACCGTAGATAGCTGCCGCAGCCGCATCCTTGATGACCGAAATATTGTCCACGTCCACGGGGTTGACGTACTGGAGGTCTCCTTCAACACCATCGACAAGCACCAGAGGGGAGCCTCCGTTGAGGGAGTTCAAACCACGGATGTTCAGAGTCGCAGCCTGGCCGGGACGTCCGGAGCCGGAGGTGACGTTGAGTCCGGGAACGGAACCCTGAAGCATGTGAGCGACATCAAGGGCCGGCCTGTCCTGCAGTGCTTCTGACTTGATAACTGATACCGCACCGGTGAGGTTGGCCTTCTTCTGGGTACCGTAACCCACGGCCACGGCATCTTCCAGCATTATGCTGTCCTCCTCGAGAACGATTTTGATAGAAGCGCGGCCCTTGACCTGAATATACTGGGTCTTGTAGCCGAGCGCGGAAACCTCCAGAACCGCATCGGACGGAACGGAGATTGCGAATCCGCCATCCAGGTCCGTCACGGCATGGGCCCTGCCGCTGCTGACAACCGCACCCACAACGGGGCCGATCTGGTCCGCGACAGTTCCTTTGACCGTAAGATCCTGGGCATTAGCGTTGATAAACATCGCCGTGCAAAGCACCAGGGCGACAACGCTGAGCAGTTTTTTCTTGGTCATTATTTTTAGTGTTAATTGTTTATAGTTTCTTACGATGGCAAAAATATAAATAAATTCTAAATATTGAACCCTAATTAATTAATTCGTGCACCGTTAGCCACAATTTCCTGCGGAGTGACGTAGCGCATAGTCCCGTCTCCCTGCTTGGCCATTAGTATCATGCCATGGCTTTCTATGCCTCTGATTACTCTCGGCTTGAGGTTGGCCAGTATGCATATCTGCCTGCCCACCATATCCTCAGGCTTGTAGTATTCGGCGATGCCTGAGACTATCACGCGGCGGTCAATGCCCGTATCTATGGTGAGTTTGAGCAGCTTATCCGTCTTGGGAACGCGCTCGGCTTCCAGCACGGTTGCAGTGCGTATGTCCATCTTCTCGAAGTCCTCGAAGCTGCACTCTTCCTTCTGAGGAGTCACCCGTTTCGCCTCCTCAGCCTTTGCCCTGGCCTCGATCTCAGCCTTGATAGCATGCAGACGCGCAACCTGGGCATCAATGGCATCATCCTCTATTTTGGCAAAGAGCAGCTCCGGCTCCCCTATTTCATGGCCAGCCGGCAATATCTGCGGCCTCCCGAGAACTTCCCAATCAAGCACCAGCGCGCCCTTGGTGGGTTTGACGCCAGAATGTCGTGCGCAGCCGCCCTCCTCATTACGGTGGTCGGAACCGGCAAAGAGCTCAACCCCCAGCATCCTGCGCAAACGCTCGGCGGCAAAAGGAGTGAAAGGCTCGAACGCCACGGCAAGGTCTGCGCAAATCTGGATGGAGATATTCAGGATAGTAGCCGTACGCTCCATGTCAGTCTTGGCGGTTTTCCATGGCTCGGTATCGGATATGTACTTGTTTCCGGCGCGGGCAATGCCCATAGCATCCTTGAGGGCCTCGCGGAAGCGGTAGTTCTCCAGGTTCTTCTCCATGGAAGCCTTGAGGGCGGGTATCTCGGCCAGGACCTGCTTGTCCACTTCCTGCAGCTCTCCACAGGCCGGCACCTTGCCGCCGAAGTACTTGTGAGTGAGCACTATGGCGCGATTTACGAAGTTGCCGAAAACAGCTACCAGCTCGCTGTTGTTGCGGGTCTGGAAATCTTTCCAGCTGAAGTCGTTGTCTGCAGTCTGGGGAGCGTTTGCCGTGAGTACGTAGCGAAGCACGTCTTCCTTTCCGGGGAAGTCTTTCAAGTACTCATGAGCCCAGACAGCCCAGCCCCTGGAAGTAGATATTTTGTCCCCTTCAAGATTGAGGAATTCATTGGCGGGCACGTTTTCCGGCAGTATATAGCCTCCGTGGGCCTTAAGCATCGCCGGGAAGACAATGCAATGGAAAACTATGTTGTCTTTGCCGATGAAATGAACCAGACGGGTATCGGGAGACTTCCACCACTGCTCCCAGCTGTCGGGCAGAAGTTCGCGGGTGTTGGAAATATACCCTATAGGAGCATCGAACCAGACGTAGAGCACTTTTCCTTCGGCTCCTTCGACGGGCACTGGAACGCCCCAGTCAAGGTCTCGGGTGACGGCACGGGGCTGCAGCCCTCCGTCCAGCCAGCTTTTCACCTGGCCGTAAACATTGGTGCGCCATTCCTTGTGCCCTTCCAGGATCCACTCCCGGAGCCACTGCTCGTAATCCTGAAGAGGGAGATACCAGTGAGTGGTCTTTTTCTTTACCGGAGCTGCTCCGCTCAGCTTTGAGCGGGGATTAATGAGTTCCTCAGGACTGAGTGTGCTGCCGCATTTCTCGCACTGGTCGCCATAGGCGCCTTCATTTCCGCAGCGCGGACAGGTGCCCACTATGTAACGGTCCGCCAAAAACTGCTTTGCCTCCGGATCGTAGTACTGTTCGCTCTCGCGGGTGATGAATTTACCGTCATCGTAAAGCTTGCGGAAGAAAGCAGAAGCGCACTCGGAATGCACTTTTGAACTGGTTCTGCCGTAAATGTCGAAATTGATTCCCAGTCCGGTGAAAGAGTCCTTGATTACCTTGTTATAGCGGTCCACGATATCCTGAGGACTGCATCCCTGCTGGCGGGCTTTGATGGTAATAGGCACGCCGTGCTCATCGGAGCCGCATACATACAGCACGTCCTCTCCCCTCATTCTCAAGTAGCGGACGTAAATATCGGCAGGCACATACACCCCCGCAAGATGACCAATGTGCACGGGGCCGTTGGCATACGGCAGCGCACAGGTTACAAGTGTTCTTTTCTTATCGTTCATAGTCAATTTGTTTTATCTCTTCCAATTTTTTGCTTGATGCGTCTCTGGGCGGCCTGGAGCTTGAGCATCTCCTGCATCATTGTCAATTGTTCATCGGGACTTGCGCTTGCAAGGTCGCGGCGCAGGGTATCCAGCCTGTCCTGCACCCGGCGTTCGGCGTAAACCAGTATGGCTTTTGGCACTCCGGCTGTGAGGAAGGTCGCCGTTGCAGTAAGCGCGGCTTCGAACGCGCCCACTGTCAACTGATACTTTTCCGTGGAGAACGATGCCGCAAGATTTGCAAGCATGCGGTCTTCGCCATCCAGAATACGACGTAGAATAATCTCTTGCGAGAGACCTTCGTCATAAAGGTCCATGTATCTGTCATACAACTGTTTATATGCGCTGTTGGCGAAGTATCCGTCGTCCTCGTCCAGGGATGCGCGGATGAAATCCGCCACTGTGGGTTTGTCATCTTCGCTTCCTGAGTAGTAGGGCGAATCACTCTCGAATTCCAGTATCTCGGTACCGTAGCGCAGGAGGAAAAACAGCAGGTCGCTCTCCGCCGGCGCAAGTGTTTTGTTCTCGAGGAATACAGGATATGAGCCGCCGGGCGTATTGTCTGTGGGACCGGAGGGTTCGGCGTTACTCGGCCGCAGCCCGTTGCCTGCATCGGAATCAGCGAGGACGGACGCGGCGGGATCCACTGTCCCTGCGACCGCCCCGTCCGCCATATCGTAACCAGCTCCCGTGTACGCACCGGACGGTGACGGACGGCGCTGCCGCTCACGCGCCGCATCCTCCATCATCTTCTGACGCACACCGGCAATACGCTGGAACAAAATCGAAGACTCAATCCCGAAACGCAGCGCCACCGAATCTACATACACCGCACGTTTCACGGGATCCGGAATCTCCGCAATGGTATCTGCAATATCGTTGATAAGAGCGGCCCGCTTAAGCGGGTCGTTCCCCGCCTCCGAAAGCAGCAGCTCCGTCTTGAACTCTATGAAATCCCTCTCGCCGGAAGCAATATACTCCTGCATCTGCGCCAAAGTATTCTTGCGGGCAAAAGAATCAGGATCCTCCCCTTCCGGCAGTAACACTATCTTCACGTTCAGACCCTCTGCAAGCACCAGGTTGATGCCTCTCAGAGCCGCATGGATACCGGCAGGATCACCGTCGTACATAATGGTTACGTCCTCCGTGAACTTATGCATGAGGCGAATCTGCTCCACCGTAAGCGAAGTACCGCAGGATGCCACTACATTGGTGATTCCCAGTTGGTGCATGGTAACCATGTCCAGGTTTCCCTCCACCAGGATACACTTCCCGCTGCGGGAAATCTCACCCTTGGCGAACCAAATACCCAAAAGGTTGCGGCTCTTGACAAAGATTTCGGTCTCCGGAGAATTTACGTACTTGGCAGGGTTGTCCGCATGTAAGGTACGACCGCTGAAAGCCAGCACCCGCCCGCTCACAGAATGAATGGGGAACATAACCCTCTCGCGGAACTTGTCCACCACGCTGCCGTCTTCCCGCTGTACGGCAAGTCCCGCTGCGATGATGTATTCCATCTTGTATCCGGCCTTGAGCGCCGCATCTACTAACGCAGTTTTGCCCGACGGAGCCCAGCCTAGACCGAAACGCTCGATGGTGGCATCCTCCAGGCCGCGACGCCGCAGGTACTCATAACCTACCGCACGACCTTCAGGAGTCTGAAGCTGGGCAGCAAAGAACTTCTGGGCAAATTCGCACACAAGCAGCAGACTCTCTCTACGCTGCCTGCGGGCAATTTCCTCCGCCGACTCTTCCTCCTCAACTACTTCTATCTTGTACTTGGCGGCAAGGTAACGCAGAGCCTCCACATAACTGCTGTGCTCATGCTCCATGACAAAGCCCACGGCAGAACCGGACTTGCCGCAGCCGAAGCATTTGTAGATACCCTTGGCCGGAGAAACATAGAACGACGGAGTCTTCTCGTTGTGGAAAGGGCAGCAGGCAACATAATTGGCCCCGCGGCGCCTGAGCGTCACGAAATCCCCGACCACATCCTCTATCCGGGCAGTATCGAGTATCAGATTGACCGTTTCCTGGGGTATCACGAAGCTATCTCACACAAGAATTTTATGCGCACAAGGCGTATTTCCATTTCATCGTAATCGTTCCCGAGTTCCGCAATCGCATCCTGGACGGAATCGGAGGACGCTTCTTCCTTGAAGTATTCGTATATTTCCTCAACTATCTCCTCGTCGAGGTTCTCGTTGATGTAGTAGTCGAGGTTGAGCGATGTACCTGTAGCCACTATGGCCTCTATCTCACTCATAAGCTCATCCATGTAAAGGCCCCTGGCCTCGGCGATATCCTCCAGGGACATGCACTTGTCTATGCTCTGGATGATGAATATCTTGTTCGCCGACTTGCTGGGCGCGGACTTCACAATAAAGTCGTCCGGCCGCGTTATTTCGTTCTCTTCTACGTATTTGCTTATGAGCTTTACGAACTCCTCTCCAAACTTGCGGGCCTTTCCCTCACCCACTCCCTGGCAGCCGCGAAGCTCCTCTATAGTAACCGGATAGAGTATTGACATATCGTCCAGGGCTGGGTCGCCGAATATTATCCACGGCTGCAGCTTGAGCTTGCGCGCCACGTCTTTACGGAGATCCTTCAGCATGGACAGAAGTACCGGGTCGCCGGCACCCCCGCCTCCCCTCATCGCCGCATTGGCGGCAGCTGTCTCTTCGTCCTCATCTTCGTCAGCATCGCTGCCTCCGGTGAACACCCTGTCTTCCACCATCTTAAGCTCATAGGGTCTGGCCAGGAACTCGCGGCCCTTGTCGGTCACTTCAATAAGTCCGTAACTTTCGATTTCCTTCTCCAGCAGGTGCAGGATAAGCCCCTGATGTATTACTGTACACCAGAACTTGTCGCTATGGTCCTTGCCCTTTCCGTAATAAGGCAACTCGTCATGCTGATAGGACTTGACCATGGCGGTAGGGTTTCCTATGAGGATATTGGCCAGATGTTCTATCTTGAAATGCTCCGGAAGGGCCTCGATGAGAGACAGCACGAGCTTCATCTGCTCGCGGCCGTCGAACATGGGCTTGGGATGCACGCAGTTGTCGCAGGAACCGCAGCTGTCGTGCGGATAATCCTCACCGAAGTAATTGAGCAGCAGCTTTCTGCGGCATTGGTTGGACTCGGCGTAAGCCACCACCTCGCCAAGCAGCTGGCGGCTTATTTCCTGTTCCGATACCGGCTTGCCCTGCATGAATTTCTCCAGTTTCTGGATATCCTTATAGCTATAGTAGTCTATGCAATGGCCTTCCTTGCCGTCGCGCCCGGCGCGCCCTGTCTCCTGATAGTAGCTCTCTATGCTCTTCGGGATGTCGTAATGTATCACGAAGCGGACGTCCGGCTTGTCTATTCCCATTCCGAAGGCAATGGTCGCCACAATGACGTTGACTTCTTCCGCAAGGAAGGCATCCTGGTTCTCCGCCCGCGTCCGTGCGTCCAGGCCGGCATGATAAGGCCGCGCCTTGATTCCGTTGATACACAGCAGTTGCGCTATCTCCTCCACCTTCTTGCGGCTAAGGCAGTAAACAATTCCGGATTTGCCGGGATTCTGCTTGATGTACTTGATCATGTCCTTCTCCACGTCCTGCTTGTCGCGCACCTCGTAATAGAGGTTGGAACGGTTGAAAGAGGACTTGAAGACAGCAGCCCCCTGGATGCCAAGATTCTTTAGAATGTCGCTCTGCACCTTGGGAGTGGCCGTGGCGGTGAGGGCGATTATGGGCAGGCGACCGATTTCATCCACCAGGGCACGGATACGGCGGTATTCAGGACGGAAGTCGTGCCCCCACTCGGAGATACAGTGCGCCTCGTCAACGGCATAGAAGGATATCTTCACGTCTCTCAGCAGCGACACGTTTTCCTCCTTCGTAAGGGATTCCGGGGCAACGTAGAGTATCTTGGTCTTGCCGGCCAGAAGGTCTGAATGTACCTCCTCTATCTGAGCTTTGCTGAGGGACGAATTGAGAAAATGCGCTATGCTGCCGGTACCCGTGCCGGCCTCGAAGCCGCGCAGCAGGTCCACCTGATTCTTCATCAGAGCTATAAGGGGCGAAATCACAATGGCAGTACCTTCCATAAGAAGGGCCGGCAACTGGTAGCAAAGTGATTTGCCGCCGCCGGTGGGCATCAGCACAAAGGCGTCACCACCACCCATAAGGTGCCGGATAACGCTTTCCTGATCGCCTTTGAAGGTGTCGTAGCCGAAGAAATCCTTCAGCGTCTGGTGTATGATAGCGGAGTCAATATTCATTAGTCCAGGGTATGGATTGCCAGGCCGGAGCGGAGTTTGGGTTCGAACCAGGTTGTTTTGGGCGGCATGATGTTGCCGGTATCAGCAATGTTTATCAGCTGCTGCATAGACACGGGATAGAGGGCGAAGGCGACTTTCATCTCTCCGCTGTCCACCCTGCGGGAAAGCTCTCCGAGGCCTCGGATACCGCCCACGAAGTCTATCCTCTTGTCTGTGCGCAAGTCCTTGATGCCTAGTATCTTGTCAAGCACCAGATTGCTCAGTATGGTAACGTCCAGCACGCCGATGGGGTCATCGTCGTCGTAGCGCCCCGGTTTTGCCGTGAGGCTGTACCACTTGTCTCCCAGGTACATGGAGAAATTGTGCAGACCGGAAGGGCTGCAGGGCTTTGCCGGACGGCCGCAGCGGGGCTTGGAGGCGAGGGAGACCTCGAAATCCTCCTCCAGCGCCTTCAGGAATTCCTCCGGGCCCAGGCCGTTGAGATCCTTTACCACACGGTTGTAATCTATGATTGCCAGCTGGCTCTCAGGAAAGCACACAGCCATAAAATAATTATACTCTTCATTCCCTGTGTGGGCGGGATTCATGGCCTTTTTCTCAGCTCCGACCCGGGCGGCGGCCGCCGTACGATGATGACCGTCGGCTACATAGAAGGCGTCTATATCTTTGGTAAATATTTCCGTGATGCGGGCGTTGACCGCATCGTCTTCTATTACCCAGAATGTGTGAGTGAATTTGTTCTCGTCCACGAACTTGTACTCCGGCTTGCCGGCTGCCGTGCGGGCGATGATGGCACCGAGCTCTTCATTGTCCTTGAAGGCGAAGAAGACCGGTTCTATGTTGGCGTTCTGGATGCGGACGTGAATCATACGGTCGTCCTCCTTATCCTTGCGGGTAAGCTCATGCTTCTTGATGACTCCGGAGGCGTAATCGTCCGTGTGGGCGCAAAGCACTATTCCGTACTGGGTGCGTTTGCCCATAGTCTGCGCATATACGTAGTATTTTTCTTTGTCTTCGCGCACAAGCCAGCCGTTCTTCTGCCACGCCTTGAAATTTTCGACCGCACGGTCGTACGTGCGCTGCTCATGCTCGCCAGCTATGGGCTCGAAGTCTATCTCCGGCCTGGTGATGTGAAGCAGTGACTTTTCGCCTGCCATCCGGCGGGCCTCCCGGGAATTCAGGACGTCATACGGGGGTGCTGCCACCTCCGTAACCAGATTGCGCGGAGGTCTGAGCGCTGAAAAAGGTTTAACTCGTACCATAAATGCGGTTATTAATTTAACCGAAGGTACGAATTATTTTTGAAAAAACAAAAAAGAAACTTGGGAGTTAGTCCTCGTTTTCGTCGTAGATAATTTCTTCTTTCTCCTCGTCCTCTTCGTCCGTGTCATCATCATCCTCATCATCGTCCGCGTCATCTTCACCGCCGGGAATCCCAGGCAGCTTGCGGTGCTGCTGGGGCAGGTCTTCGAAGGCCACGTAACCGTTTTCGAACTCAAGTGGAACAGGACCCTTGGTACCCACTAGCGCAGGGGCGGAAACGCTTCCCGCCTCTTCCCCTTCAAGCGTGATTATCACGCTTTTGCGGGCTGCAATGTCATAGAAGTACACGAAGCGGGCAACCCCTGCCTTGACGGTCTGGGCAATGGAAACGGAATCCACGGTGCCGAAACCGAGGTCCTGCAGGGCGTATCTGGCAGCCACCTCGCCCTTGGCATCGAAGGCCTTGAAGAGTATAGGCTGATCGACGGTGAACTCAAGATCTGCGCGAAGCTGTTTGTGGAAGGTATAAAGAGAATGGTTGCCGTCCACTTTGTAAACTCTGTAGAAGCCTTTAATACCCTCGAGGGTGACCCTGTACGTATATACCATAATAGTCTTTTCACGAAATCAAGGTGCGAAGATACAAAAAAAGCGCTAACTTTGGTCCCTGATGAGCGATAATTATAAAAGTATTTCTTCTCGCGGCGAGGGCTTGTACAAGGACAACGGCAGCCGCTTCATCGCTTTTGCCATTCCGGTAGAGACTGAAGAAGAAGTTAAGGAACTGGTTGCCGGCTTCCGGAAGGAATACCACGACGCCCGTCATCATTGCTATGCATACAGGCTGGGAGCAGGCGGCGAAACCTGGCGGGCCAGCGACGACGGAGAGCCTTCCGGTACTGCAGGGCGCCCTATTCTGGGGCAGATTGACTCGGCAGGTCTCAGTGATATCCTGGTGGTGGTTGTACGTTACTTCGGGGGCGTCAAACTGGGGGTTCCCGGACTCATCAAGGCATACAAGAGCGCTACTTCAGACGCTCTTTCAAATGCTCCGGTATGCGAGAAAACCGCGGGCAACTGGTACCGAGTGGGATTCGGCTACGACGTCATGCCGCAGGTAATGAAAATCGTCAAGGACATGGACCTTCCCCAGCGCTCCAGGGAGTTCGGGGAGGAGTGCACCATGGAACTCCGGGTGCGCCGCAGCCTGGAGGAAGATTTTTTGGAAAGAACACATACTATCTGTAAATTTGCAGACTTATTATAAACAATAATATGGCTAACAAAGTTCACGTTTTCAACGCAGGCCCCTGCCTTCTGCCGCAGGTCGCCATCGATAACTCAATCGAAGCTCTCAAGGATTTCGCCGGCACCGGCGTCTCCCTTATTTCCATCTCCCACCGCACCAAGGAGTGGGATGCGGTAATGGACGAGTGCCGATCTCTCTGGAAAGAGCTCCTGAATATCCCGGACGACTACGAAGTAGTGTTCCTCGGTGGCGGCGCAAGCCTCGGATTTCTATATGTGGCAATGAATTTCCTGGAGAAAAAAGCAGCCTACCTGGACACCGGCGTATGGGCCCACAAGGCCCTCAAAGAGGCTCAGGGACTCGGTGAAGCCTACGCAATCGCCTGCTCCAAGGACCGCAACTACTGCTACATCCCCAAGGGCTACGAGATTCCTGCGGATATAGACTACCTGCATATTACCACCAACAATACCATCTACGGAACCGAAATCAAGACAGATATCGACTGCCCCGTCCCCCTCATCGCCGACATGTCTTCCGACATACTCAGCCGCAAGGTCGACGTAAGCAAGTATGCCATGATTTACGGCGGCGCGCAGAAGAACGCCGGCCCCGCAGGCGTAGCCTTCTACATCATCAAGAAAGACCTTCTGGGCAAGGTCAGCCGCTATATCCCTACGATGCTCGACCTTCGCACCCACATCGACAAACTCTCCATGTTCAACACCCCTCCCGTGTTCTCCATCTTCGTGATGAACGAAACTCTCAAGTGGCTCAAGAGCATAGGAGGACTGGATGCCATCCACGCGATAGACGAGAAAAAGGCCGCAACTCTCTATGCCGAAATAGACCGCAACAGCCTCTTCCGGGGCACCGCCGACAAAGAAGACCGTTCCATCATGAACGTCTGCTTCGTGCCCGCAGAGGGCCGCGAGGACATTCAGGACGAGTTCCTCTCCTTTGCCAAGCAGCGCGGCATGGTGGGCATCAAGGGTCACCGCAGCGTGGGCGGATTCCGCGCCTCTCTCTACAACGCCTGCTCCCAGGAAGATGTGGAGGCGCTCGTAGCATGCATGCAAGAATTCGAGAAACTTCACGTTTAATTGGTATGAAAGTACTTGTTGCAACCCAGAAACCCTTTGCGGCTGTTGCTGTAAATGGAATAAAGGACATACTGGAAGCCGCCGGACACGAGGTGGCGGTATTCGAGAAATATGAATCCCAAGCCGACCTGGTGGCCGCAGCGGCCGATGCGGAAGGTATGATAATCCGTTCCGACAAGGTGACGGCCGAGGTCATTGCGGCCGCTCCCAAGCTCCGCATCGTGGTTCGGGCTGGAGCCGGCTTCGACAATGTGGACCTGGAGGCCGCCAGCGCCCGCGGCATAGTGGTGATGAACACCCCCGGGCAGAACTCCAACGCCGTTGCCGAACTGGCCGTGGCCCTGATGATATATATGGCCCGCACTCAGTTTACCCCTGCTACCGGCAGCGAGATTTCCGGCAAGCGCCTCGGCGTACAGGCCTACGGCAACGTGGGCCGTCTGGTGGGCATGAAGGCACGCGCCCTCGGCATGGAGATCTGTGCCCTGGACCCCTTCCTCACCGACGATCAGATAGTAGCCGGAGGCGCCTCCCCCGTGCATTCGCTGGAGGAGCTTTACGCCAGCAGCGATTATCTCTCCATCCACATTCCTGCCCTGCCCTCAACCATCAAGAGCATAGGTTACGACCTCATAACCCGTATGCCCAAGGGCGCCACTCTGGTTAACACCGCCCGCAAGGAGGTAATTGACGAGGACGGCCTGATGCGCGCCCTGGAGGAGCGTCCCGACCTTAAATATGTTAGCGACGTGATGCCGGACAACTACGAAACCCTGCGGGAGAAATTCGGCCCGCGCGTGTTCGCCACACCCAAGAAGATGGGTGCCCAGACTGCGGAAGCCAATATCAACGCAGGCCTTGCGGCTGCACGCCAGATTGTTGATTATTTTGCAACTGGGAACACCCGTTTCCAAGTTAATAAATAGTGAGAACCAGATACATATACAGTCTGACGGCTGCCCTGTTCGTGGCAGCCGTTTCTTTGAATGCCCAGGAGGTCGAGAAGCGCGACACCCTGAGCACCTCCTACGTGACGGCAGTCAAAGAGAAAATGCGCAACACCACCCAGACCGGTCTTATGCGGCTGGATGGCAACAAGATACGCAGCACCGTGGCGGCCTTTGGCACCCCCGACCTCATCAAGAGCCTTCAGATGCTGCCGGGTGTAGCGGCAGGCAACGAACTGATGTCCGGCCTCTACGTGCACGGCGGCGACGGCAACGACAATCTCTTCCTGCTGGACGGAGTGCCGCTGTACAACGTAGCTCACTTCGGTGGCTTCTTCTCCAGCTTCAACACGGATGTAGTGGACAATCTAGACTTCTACAAGAGCGGCTTCCCGGCCCGGTACGGCGGACGGCTTTCATCCGTGGTAGATGTGGAGACCTCTGAGGGCAACATGCAGGAGTATCACGGCAACTTTTCCCTCGGTCTAATTGACGGCCGCGCACAGGTGGAGGGCCCGATAGTCAAGGGCAAGACCTCATTCAACATTGGGCTGCGCCGCTCCTGGATGGACATTATCACCATTCCCGCCCTGCTTTATGTAAATCACAGGAACAATAACAACCCGAAGGCCAGCGGCGGTTATGCGATGTGGGACATGAATGCCCGCGTAACTCATAAATTCAACGAAAACAGCAAGTTGAACGCGTGCATCTACTGGGGCCGGGACAATCTGCACGCCGGCATCAGGGAAACCGAGAAAGAGGATTACATGGATATGGGGCTGCGCACCAACTGGGGGTCGTTTACGTCGTCCGTATCATGGGACGCGAAATATAGTAAGCAGGTGAATGCCAAGCTGATGGCCTACTTTACCCGTTCCGATTCCGACGTAGGTTACACCTTCGATGTGGGCTCCGTAAAGGATAAGAAGGAAGAGTCCATGCTATTCTTCAATGACGACAACATCTGCGACGTCAACGATACCGGTGTGAAATACGACCTCAACTGGTACCCCAACAGTGCCCATCACGTGCGCGCCGGAGCGGCGGTTGCCATGCACAATTACAAAACCGGACGCGAATACGAACAGAAAGGCACTCTCTTCAGTTTGTTCGACAATACGGAAGACACGGAAAAGACAGACAAACCCACTCCTGCCGGAGGAAAATACAGGGCATGGGAGCCTGCGGTCTACATAGAGGACGAAATATTCCTTGCCTATAATTTTACTTTAAATGCCGGAGTGCGAGCGGCGCTTTTCAGCACCAATCTCAAGACCTGGCCTTCCATAGAACCGCGAGCAGCCCTTAAGTGGCTTATAACCAAGGATGTGTGTGCAAAACTATCTTACACCAGGATGAGCCAGTTCATACATATGGTATCGGCTATGTACATAGACCTGCCGACCAATAGTTGGATGCCTTCTACCCCAGAGGCCGGGCCTATGGTATCCGACCAGGTCGCCGGAGGTATATACCTGACTCCCGGCCATTTCAAGATTAATGTCGAGGGCTGGTACAAGACCATGGATGGAATGCTGGCCTACAATGGTGCCAACGCCTTCTACCCGCCTCTGGTGAACTGGGAGAAGTCTTTCACATCGGGCAGCGGAAAGTCTTACGGACTGGAGTTCGAGACCACTTACAGCACTCCCAAGCTGGAGCTGTCCGCCTACTATACCCTCAGCTGGTCCTGGAGGCAGTTCGACGCCTTTTATTTGTTCCCCTACCTGGACCGCAACGACAACCGCCACAAGGTCAACCTGGTAGGCAACTGGAACTTCGCGAAGGGCTGGTACGTCTCCGCCAACTGGAACTGGCACACGGGCAACCGAATCACCTTGCCCAGCCACGTCATACGCTACGACGGAAACGCATCCGACACTGTCTTTGAAGCTCCGTTCAACTCCAAACTTCCTGACTATCACAGGCTGGATCTAAGCGTTGACTACAAGTGGAACATCAATGACGACGGCAAGCATTTCCTATGCTTCAACCTGAGTATCTACAACGTCTATAATCACCTGAACGCCTCCTTCGCCATGCTGGACAGAGACGAAGACGGTAAGTACCGGGGTATGGCTTACGGACTCATACCCATCATTCCTACTTTCAGCGTAAGCTTCAAATTCTGACGCCATGAAACAGTTCATCTGCATTATAGTTTTCGGCCTGCTGGCGTGCGCCTGCCAGATTCCTTTCTCCATAGACAATATATCAGAGCCGCGTTTCTTTGTGGAATTGATTCCTGCGGCCGGGGAGGATGCTACCACCATGAAAATAGCGTATGCGATTCCTGCGTACGGGGAGAAGCCAGCGGAATTCTATAAGCTGGACACTAATGATATCAATTTGGAAATCAACGGGAAACGGGTGGCTGCCAAGAATCTGGAATGGGAGAACAGGGGCGAAAGCTGGAAAACCGGTCTTCCCTGTCGCTTCGCCGCTGGAGACAGGGTGAGCGTGACAGTGTCTGGAAATAAAGTCCCCACCGCTTCCGCCTCCACCGTCATTCCAGAGCCTCCTGTCATCTCTTCCGTGGATATCAGCAAGATAGAGGAAAAGAAAGAGGAAGAGGACTCCTATGGCAGGCACGTTTTGGTAAAGCTGGACCGCGACGTCGTCGATGGAGAGTATTACGGAATAGAAATACTGCTGCAGGAGGAGATGTATTTTGCGAGGCTCACAATGGGGATGCCGCCTACAGTGCTCATAGATACAATCAAATATGAGAACTATATAAGCCCCGGGCAGATTGCCTCCATGTCTGACATCAACAATATGGACCTTGATGCCTTTGCTTCAGTCAGTTACAGATACGGAGGGCTTCTCAGCGAGGGGGATTTCTATATGTTGGATGAGATTATGTTCTCCGCATACAGGCCCATGTCCCTGCTAGGGGCCAGACAGTTCGACGGAAATTCCTACTCATTCTATATCAATGCCGATTTCAGCATTGGCGACATGTTGGGCGGAATGGACTTCGGCGATGAGGATTATATTGAGCCACAGCAGGAATTCGCAGACGGGGAAGAGTTACCTGACGATCCGGAGGAGCCTACTGAGTTTATGTTTCCGCTGGGGTCCAAGACCTGGTACCAGATAGAAGTATTCCGCCTTAGCGACGAGTTGTACAATTACTGCAAGGCCCAGTATCTGAAGGACTATAATATTCTGTCGAATTTCGGCGTAACTCCTCCAAACTTCACCTATTCCAATGTTTCAGGCGGCCTGGGCATAGTGGGCGGCATTTCCCGCTGCAAGACGGAACTTATACCCGACCCCTTCAACAAGGAGCCGGAAATACCGAATCTTTGGGATTTGCTTAATGAATTGTCTAAATAATCTCCTCCCGCTCCCTTAGGTCTTTGACGCGGAGCTGGATGGTGGAGCTTCCCCTATAGTAATTCTCTACTATCGAGTAACATACGTCAAGAGGATTGCCGGACTTTATGTACTCGTAATACTCCGCCATGTTGAAGGCTATGGCGGCTATCTGGTGATAAGGCTGGGATTCCTGGATGAGGTCCAGCTTGAGGTGTATGCCGCCTGCTCCTACCTTGCGCCCGTTGCCGGCATCATAAACGTTTTCCGTCATGAAAACGGGGTTGCCGTTGCCCGGACCGAAGGGCTGGAACTGCTTGAGTATGCGGAAGAATTTGGGAGTAATCTGGGAGAAGTCGAGGCGGGCGTCGATGTCCACTACGGGTACCAGCATCTCTGCAGTTATCTTGCCGGCAATAAAGCTGTCTATGCGGCGGGCGAACTCGTCCAGGTTCTCTTCCTTTAGAGTGAGGCCGGCAGCATAAACGTGTCCGCCGAAATTTTCCAGAAGGTCTGCACAACTTTCTATGGCCTCATAGAGGTCGAATCCTGCTATGCTTCTGGCGGAACCGGTGACGAAGCCGTTGGATTTGGTGAGGACTACCGTTGGTTTGTAGTAGGCCTCAACGAGGCGCGAGGCTACGATTCCCACGATTCCCTTGCTCCAGCGGGGGTTATAGACCACGGTGGCGTTTTCCTTGGCCAGACAGTTGCCGCTCTCTACCATTTCCAGGGCCTCGCGGGTGATCTCGCGATCTATGTTCTTGCGGTCGTTGTTGTTTTCGTTGATTTTCTCCCCGATAAACATTGCTTCACCCACGTCCTCCGCCGTAAGGAGCTCCACAGCAAGGCGGCCGGATTCCATGCGTCCGGCAGCATTGATGCGGGGGCCTATCTTGAAGACTATGTCGTCTATGGTGATGTGGCCGGGTTCCAGATTTGAGAGGTTGATCATGGCGAGGAGGCCCTTGTGAGGGTTCTCGTTGAGTTGCTTGAGACCGAAGTGGGCCAGGGTGCGGTTCTCTCCTACCATGGTCACAAGGTCGGAGGCGATACTGACTACCAGCAAGTCCAGGAGGGGTATCAGTGATTCAAAGGGGACTCCGTATTTTGCGGAATATGCCTGGACTAATTTGAAGCCCACGCCGCAGCCGGAGAGGTCATCGAAAGGATAGTTGCAGTCTTCGCGCTTGGGATCCAGGACGGCGACGGCTCCGGGAAGGGTATCTTCCGGGAGGTGATGGTCGCAGATTATCATATCGACTCCCTTGGATTTTGCATACTCGGCTTTGTCTATCGCCTTGATTCCGCAGTCCAGGGTGATTATGAGGCCGAATCCGCCTTCAAATGCCCAGTCTATGCCCTTGTAGGAAACGCCATAGCCTTCGTCGTAGCGGTCGGGAATGTAGAAATCGACCTTGGAAGTGAAGCGGCGGATAAAGGAGAAGACCAGGGCTACTGCCGTGGTGCCATCTACGTCATAATCTCCGTAAACGAGGATCTTTTCTCCACTGGTTATAGCTTTGCGGAGGCGTTCCACTGCGACATCCATGTCTTTCATAAGGAAGGGGTCATGGAGGTCGGAGAGGTTGGGACGGAAGAAGGAGCGGGCTTGCTCGAAGGTCTCTACGCCGCGCTTGACAAGAAGGTCGGCGAGGACGCGGTCAATGCCTACTTCGGCGGAGAGTTTCTCCACCTTTGCAGGATCGGCCTGTGGCATCACGTTCCATTTCTTCTCTGCTCCCATAGCTTACAAAAGTAGATACTTTTGGTGATATTGCCAAATTTATATAAGGGAGGAGATGATGTCGTCGGCGGTGAACCAGCGGTCTTCCGGGATGCGGAGGCATCCGGGGACGGCCGACGGGACGAGAGGCTCAGGGCTGTCACCCGTATATTCCGCAGGAACTCCATCTGCAGTCCTCAGTCCCAGCATTATACGCTCCTCACGTATCTCCTCCGCCGTCAGTACCTCGCTGCCCGCCTTCCAGCCACTTAACTCCTCACTGTTCCAACTGCGAAGCTCGCAGTCGGTGGAGGCCATCCGGCTACGTCCATTCTCGCGGCTTCGCCGCTGCGGCTGAGTAACGCCGGACGGCTCTCCACCGACTGCTTCCGCCCTTGTAAAATCCTGAGAATGCAATGGGTTGGAGGCCGTAGGCGCATTCGCTGCGCTTCGCAGCGAATGCGCCCCGGGGCCGATTCCCACGTAAGGCGCCCGCATCCAGTAAGCGCTGTTGTGGATGGCACGGCGACCGGGAAGGGCCCAGTTGGATATTTCGTAGTGCTCGTAACCGGCAGCGCGGAGCAAGCGGCAAAGAAGATTGTACTGGGAGGCGCATTCATCTTCGGGCAGCTCGGTATATAGTCCTTCGCGGGCCATGCGGCCGAGCGCGCTCCCCTCTTCAATGGAAAGCTGATAGGCGGAAATATGCTCCGGACGCCACTCCAGTAGCTCCTGCACCGTCCGCTCCAGCATTCCGGAAGTCATGCCGCCAACTCCGAAGATGATGTCCACGCTAATATTATCGAACCCGGCCTCGCGGAGCAGCCGGAAAGCACTCCGGGCACCGTCGGCATCGTGCCGGCGAGCCATCCACCGGAGCATCCCGTCGTCAAGCGACTGTACTCCCATGCTAACGCGGTTGACACCGAGGGCGCACAATTCCCGGGCGTACGAACCGGTGACGTCGTCCGGATTGACCTCAACCGTCCATTCGTCGTAGCTGCGGCCGCCGCAGGCATCGGCTATACGGCCTAAAACAGCAGGAGGCAGCACCGATGGGGTACCGCCTCCGAAGTAGAGTGTGTTTACGCCGGCCGAAGCCGCTATTTCGTCCTTGCGCCTGACTGCTTCCCGGCAGACTTCATCCACCCAGGCTTCGTTCGGACACGACCGTTCTGAATAAAAATCACAATAAAGGCAGAAACTTCTGCAAAACGGCACGTGAACGTAAATCATCGCAGCAGCAGCTCTGCGCCACCCAGCTTAGCCTGCGTCGTGAATGCCTCCACGGTATAGATGCCTTTGCTGAACGCTGGAATATTGTTCACATAAATGCTTAGCTCAACCTCCTGCCCTTGATAATCCACCTCGCGGGAGGCGGTGGCGGCCAAAGTCTCTCCGTTCAGTTCGAACGTAGCACCGCGTCCGTCGTCAAGCAGATTGCCTTCAGGGTCTTTGACACGCACATAGACACGCACCGGACCGGGTTCGGCAAGGGCGTTCTCTACCAGGCTCAGGGTTACCAGCAGGCGGGATACGTTTTTGCTTCTGTCAATCACCTTACCGTTGTTGTTATAAGCCTCAAGCTTAATACCTCTGGCCTTGATAACGGAACCGGTAACCACTTTGCCGGTAAGGTCTTCAACCTGGGCGGTGAGTTCCTCGTTGAGCCTGCGATGCTCAGCCGCTTCGCGACGGGCGTTTGCAGCGTCAACCGTCAGCTTGTGGTTAAGCTGGTTGAGGGAATCTATCTGCACAATGTAGCCGCGCATGATGGAACGCAGGGTTCCGAGCTCTTTTTCGTACTGGCGCATCTTCACGCGGTTGGTGGCCTCGGTCTTCTTGATGCGCTCCACAAGCTGGGCTACCTCCTCGCGTGAGGAATCTAGCTGCAGATTAATGGCGTCGTAGTCGGAAGACAGGGACTCGTAATCGCTCTGGAGGGCCTCAATCTGAGCTGTAAGTTCCTGTTTTTCAATATTCAGTTCGTTGACGAGAGTATTCTTCTGATACAATACGTAGGCTAGGGCGGCGCCGAGAACCACGGCCACGGCAATCATCACATACATGATGGTACGGGCTCCTCCGTTCTGCTTGCGCTCACGCTCCTTGCGTTCTATTCTCTCGAGGGGATCTTCTCTTTCCATAATCTCAAAAATTAATCGTTGTCTGCAAAATTAGTGATTTTTCTGCACTTGTACTGCAACCATGATGCCGTTTCGTCGTCCAGCAGGGGCGAGAGGGTCTCATATACCTGGGAATGATAGGCGTCGAGCCACTCGCATTCCTCACGGTCGAGGATTCCGGGCACCAGTATGGAAGTATCGAAGGGGCAGAGGGTGAGCGGCTCGAAACCCAGCCAGCGGCCGAATTCATTGGTGCCGCGTTCTACGCAGAGCAGCAGGTTCTCGTGTCTCACGCCGTGCTGCCCCTCGCGGTAGATTCCCGGCTCGTCGGAGATAATCATTCCCGGTTCCAACGGTACGGGATTAAGGTTTTGCCGCACATCCTGGGGACCCTCATGCACCCCGAGGAAAAAACCGACACCGTGCCCCGTGCCATGTCCAAAGTTGCGGCGCGCCCTCCACAGAGGACCACGGGCCAGCGCATCTAAACGGCATCCCGGCGTCCCCTCCGGGAACATTGCCATAGCCAGGTCTATATGACCTTTGAGCACCAGGGTATAGTCCTCACGTTCAAGCTCCGTGCACTCACCAAGAGGTACGGTACGAGTGATATCTGTGGTTCCGTCCAGATATTGTCCGCCGGAATCGCAGAGATAAAGTCCGGAAGCATCCAGCAGCGGAGCGTCGGTCTGAGGAGTCACGTAGTGCGGCAAAGCCGCCCCAGGGCCGTAAGCCGATATGGTCTCAAAGCTGTCTCCTTGATACTTAAGACCTTGAGAACGCAGCTCACGAAGCTTCACGGAGGCGTCCCACTCGCTCAGCAACCTGTCTGCCCGGACCGATTTCTCCAGCCAGCAAAGGAAACGCACCATTGCCACCCCATCTCTAACGTGCGACTCGCGCATGCACTCTATTTCAACTGGATTCTTGACGGCCTTGGCACGGCGCACGGGGGTGGGCCCGGAAACCACCGTGATGCCGGAGGAACTCATCTGCTTGCTAAGCTGCCAGTTGAGGCTGGAAGGATCAGCATAAATGGTGAGACCTCCTGAGGCGGAGAGGAATTCCTCAATGGAATCGTACGGCTCCAGGGTGACGCCGTCCGCGGCAAGGGCCTCGAACGCCCGTTCCGTATCAGGATCTTCTACAGGATCCTTGAGGACGAACCACGACACAGTATCTTCAGACACGAGCAGATAACTGATTACCAGAGGGTTATATTCAATGTCCGAAGCCCGCACGTTGAGCGTCCAGGCAATCTCGTCCAGGGAGCTGAGGAGTATGGCGTCGCAAGCCTTGCTGCGGCAGAACTCCCGGAGCATCTCCAGCTTCTCGCTCCTGGACACTCCTGGGTCGATGCAGAAAACGGGGGTCTGGGGGATAGCGGGACGGTCAGTCCAGAGAAGGTTAATGAAATCCGGTGCGCTCACTATCAGCGGGCGCCTGCCGGAAGCATCGAATTCCCCCGTTATTTCCTCTACAAAGCCTGCCGACATACTCGCTCCGTCAATCGCAATCACGGGCTCGTCGGAATCCGCAAAATGAGCGGCAAGCCACTCAGGGATAAGCACTTGCTCCGACACCCTCGTCTTATGGAGCTCTATCCCGGTACCTTCCAGCTGGGCCGTTGCCTGGATAAAATAGCGGGTGTCCGTCCAGAGTCCTGCATGGTCCGCCGTGACCACCAGGTCGGCCGCTTCCCCGGTGAAGCCGGTGAGCCAGAGTATCTGCTTGTAACGTTCGGCCGGATACTCGCTGCCGTGAGGGTCGGAACCGGTAAGGACTACCGCATCCCAGTCACGGGAGCGCATCAGCGAGCGCAAAGAGGCTATCCTTTCAGCGTATATATTCATAGCGATGACGGGATAAATGAAGGAATATGAAGGATTTCCGTTTTGAAGAGATTGCGCCGGTGCATACGGTCTATCTTCTCTTTCACCTCAGGATCGTCGCATATTCCTTCCCGGATGTAACGGTCCAGGGTTGCATAGGTAAAGCCGAATTTCGCCTCGTCCGGGCAGGAACCGGGCAGACCGTCGTCCGGTGTCTTTTCCACCCAGCGGGCCGGCAGGCCGAGGGCGTGGCCTACCTGCAGAACTTCACGTACCACAAGACCGCCAAGCGGAGCGAACGAGCCCGCTGCATCTCCATAGAGAGTGGCGTAACCTATGTAGTCTTCGCTGAGGTTGCAAGTATTTGCCACCATGCCGTTCAGCGACTGGGCGGCGGCATAGAGCATAGTCATCCGTATGCGCGGCGGAATATTCTGCAAAGTCTGCAGGGAGAAACCTTCCGGGAGCAAGGAGCCGAGGGCGTCACACTCCGCCTCTATGCGCCCGATGGGGAAGCATAAATATCGTATTCCAAGATACTTGCAAATTTCGTCAGCCTCATTGAGGCTCTGCCCCTCGGCCGGCATTGCTATACCTATCACACGCTCCGGGCCAAGGGCTTCTGCGCAGAGGGCTGCAGCCACCGTGCTGTCTTTGCCGCCGCTCATTCCGAGAACCGCATTGCATGTCGGACCGTTGGCCTCGAACCAGGAGCGTATCCACGCTACGCATTCGTCTTTCAGATTCTTCATCGCTCAAACTTTATATAACGCAAAGATAAATAATACTTTGTAAATCAAAAAATTAGTTGTATCTTTGCAGCCCGCAAAATTGTGTTGCGGAGATTAAAGTATTAAGTATCAATTAATTAACAAAACCAATGCCTGGATTAATTGGAAAGAAAATCGGAATGACTTCCGTTTTCGGTGCCGACGGTAAGAATATACCGTGCACCGTTATCGAGGCTGGTCCGTGCGTTGTCACGCAGATCCGTACAGTGGAAACCGACGGTTATGAGGCTGTACAGCTTGCCTATGACGAAATCAGCGAAAAGCACGCCAGCGCGCCTCTGATGGGGCATTTCAAAAAGGCCGGTACCACTCCTAAGCGCAAGCTCGTCGAGTTCCCTGCAGATTTCGAGCAGGAGCTCAAGCTTGGTGACGTCCTCAAGGTCGAGGATGTTATCAACGAGAGCGTCAACTTCGTGGACATTGTCGGCACTTCTAAAGGTAAAGGGTTCCAGGGCGTCGTGCATCGCCACGGGTTCGCCGGTGTAGGCGGAAAGACCCACGGTCAGCACAACCGTCTCCGTCACCCCGGTTCCATGGGAGCATCCTCATGGCCTTCCCGCGTACTTCCCGGTATGCGTATGGCCGGCCACATGGGCAACGTCCGTGTGAAGGTGTTCAACCTCAAGGTTGTCAAGGTTCTCCCCGAGAACAACATCATCGTAGTCAAGGGTTCCGTTCCCGGAGCCAGAGGTTCTTATGTATTAGTGGAGGCTTAAGAGTATGGAACTTGAAGTTTTGAAAATCGACGGTACCCAGTCCGGCAAGAAGGCCGTTCTGGACGAGAAGGTCTTCGGTATCACTCCGAACGATCACGCGATCTATCTGGATGTAGTTCAGTACCTTGCCAACCAGCGTCATGGCAATGCCAAGACCAAGGACCGCAGCGAAATCGCACACAGCACAAAGAAGCTCGGACGCCAGAAGGGCGGCGGCGGCGCACGTCACGGCTCCCTTAAGGCCAACATCTTCGTAGGCGGCGGCCGCGTATTCGGCCCTACGCCCCGTTTCTATCACAACAAGCTCAACAAGAAGGTCAAGAAGCTTGCCCGCTTCTCCGCTCTCAGCTACAAAGCTCAGGAGAATGCGATCATCATGCTCGAGCCCTTCAAGATGGAAGCCCCCAAGACCAAGGAGCTCCTCGGCATCGTAAAGGCCATCAAGGCCGGCGACCGCAAGGTACTCATCGTGCTTCCTCAGAATTCTGACAATATCTATCTTTCATCCCGCAATCTCCAGCAGGTAAAGGTCATCACCGTTGACGAGATCAACACCTACGCCATCATGAACGCCAATTCACTGGTGCTTATCGACGGCGTGCAGGATATCCTCGCAGAGAGAGCATAAAAGCACAAGAAGATGGGAATTATTATTAAGCCAATCGTAACAGAGAAGTTGACGGCTCAGGGCGAAAAGTTGAACCGTTACGGCTTTATCGTTGATCGTAAGGCCAACAAACTTCAGATCAAGGACGCGGTAGAGAAGATGTACAACGTCACCGTCTCCGACGTCAACACAGTCAATTATCACGGCAAGCGTAAGCAGCGCTACACCAAAGCCGGTCTGCTCCGCGGTCGTGCCAACCATTACAAGAAGGCGTACATCACCGTTCAGGGTGAGGACAAGATCGACTTCTACGCCAACATTTAAGGGAGGAATAAGCTATGGCAGTAAGAAAATTCAAACCGGTTACTCCCGGTCAGCGCAACAAAGTGATCAGCGCGTTCAGCGAAATCACCGCTAAGAAGCCTCAGAAATCATTGCTTGAGCCTCTCAAGAGCACGGGTGGCCGTAACAACACCGGCCAGATGACCGTCCGCTACCTTGGCGGCGGCCACAAGAAGATGTATCGTATCATCGACTTCCTCCGCGACAAGGACGAGTGCACCGCTACAGTTCTGACCATCGAGTATGATCCTAACCGCAGCGCCCGCATCGCTCTGGTCCAGTATGAGGACGGCGAGAAGAGGTACATCATCGCTCCCGACGGAATCAAGGTCGGACAGGTTATCGCCTCCGGAAGCGGCATCGCTCCCGAAGTCGGCAACTGCCTGCCTCTGAGTGAAATTCCCGTTGGTACCCTTGTTCACAACATCGAGCTCCGTCCCGGACAGGGTGCCGCTATGGCCCGCAGCGCCGGAACTTCCGCACAGCTCGCAGCCCGCGAAGGCAACCACGCAGTCTTGCGTCTGCCCTCCGGCGAAACCCGTATGGTTCTCGTCAGCTGCCGCGCTACCGTCGGTGTTGTGTCCAACACGGACCACAATCTTGAATCTCACGGTAAGGCCGGACGCCGCCGCTGGCTCGGCAAGCGCCCCCACAACCGTGGTGTTGTAATGAACCCTGTTGATCACCCGATGGGTGGTGGTGAAGGCCGTGCTTCCGGTGGACATCCCCGTTCCCGCAAGGGTCTGCCTGCAAAGGGCTTCAAGACCCGCAACCCTAAGGCTGCTTCCAACAAGTTCATCATTGAGAGAAGAAAGAAATAACGGAATAAAACTTAAGAGATTATGAGTCGTTCTTTAAGAAAAGGTCCCTATATCCAGGAAGCCCTGGAGAAGAGAGTTCTTGCTATGAATGATGGTAGCAAGAAGAAAGAGGTGGTCAAGACCTGGTCCCGCGCCAGCATGATCTCCCCGGACTTCATCGGCCACACCATCGCCGTTCATAATGGAAACAAGTTTATTCCTGTTTACGTTACTGAGCAGATGGTAGGTCACAAGCTCGGAGAGTTCGCCCCTACCCGCACATTCAAAGGTCATTCTGGTAACAATAAGAAGTAATCATTATGGGAAAGCGTAAAAGACTTATGGCTGAAAGCCTCAAGGAGGCTAAGAAGGTTACAGCTGTTGCCAAGCTGAATGACGTCCCTACTTCCCCCCGCAAGATGCGTCTGGTAGCAGACACCGTCCGCGGCAAAGAGGTAAACCACGCACTTGATCTTCTGAAATTCAGCAAGAGAGAGGCATCTGTCCGTCTGGAGAAACTTCTCCGCAGCGCCATTGCCAACTGGGAGGCAAAGAATCCCGACAAGGCCAAGGAGCTGGACAACGGCAACGTCTATGTAAAGACCATCATGGTCGGTGAAGGACGCACGCTCAAGCGTATCCGCCCGTGCCCTCAGGGCCGTGCAGGACGCATCCGCAAGCGTTCCAACCACGTGACCGTCATCCTCGATGTTAAACCTACAACAGCAGAGTAATATGGGACAGAAAACAAATCCTATCAGCAACAGAATCGGTATCACCCGTGGTTGGGACTCTAACTGGTGTGGTGGTAACTATGCAGAGAAAATCGCAGAGGACTACAAGATTCGCGAGTATCTCGGCAACCGTCTTGCAAAGGCCAGCCTCAGCAAGATCGTCATCGAGCGTACGCTGAAGCTCATCACCGTCACCATCTATGCTGCTCGTCCGGGCTTCATCATCGGAAAGGGCGGCCAGGAGGTCGACAAACTCAAGGAAGAGCTTAAGAAGGTCACCAACAAGGACATCCAGATCAACATTTTCGAGGTCAAGCGCCCCGAGGTTGACGCCCACATCGTTGCGGACTCCATCGCCCGCCAGATCGAAGGCCGCGTCAGCTATCGCCGCGCCATCAAGATGGCCATCGCCAACACCATGCGCGTTGGTGCAGAGGGCATCAAGATTCAGATCGCCGGCCGTGTCGGTGGTGCTGAAATGGCCCGCAGCGAAATGTTCAAGGAAGGTCGTACTCCTCTGCACACTTTCCGTGCAGACATCGACTACGCCCTTGCAGTGGCTAACACGAAGGTCGGAACCCTGGGTATCAAGGTTTGGATCTGCAACGGTGAGAAATATGGTCGTCAGGACCTCACTCCCGCCGCTCTCGCAGCCGCCAATTCCCAGGCAGCCGGCGCTCCTCGCGGTGACCGTCGCGGTGACCGTCGTGGAGACCGCCGCGGTGACCGTCGTGGTCCCCGTCGCGAAGAGCGCAAGTAATCACTTGCACCTCAATACTATCGGAAAGGCTGGCCATCTGGTCGGCCTTTCTATTTTGATTTCCCTTAATTCCCGCCCCCTGTCGACTCCTCCTCTTATGGTCTAATAAAGGCTGCATTGTATTTTGTCGGATTAATTTATAATCCTTATCTTGCGGTATGATTTCGTTTACTTCTGACTACAACGAGGGGGCTCACCCGCTCATTCTTGAAAGACTGTCCCTGACAAATATGCAGCAGGAACCCGGATATGGGGAAGATTCTTTCTGCATCTCTGCACGGCAGCGGATAAAGGCCGCTGCTGCTTGCCCTGATGCTGATGTCTTCTTCCTTACCGGAGGTACGCAGACCAACTCGACTGTGATAAGCGCAATGCTCCGCAGTTTCGAAGGGGTGGTCGCCGCTGCTACAGGCCACATTGCAGTACACGAGGCGGGGGCCGTCGAACTCGGAGGCCATAAAGTATTCATCCTTCCTGAACACTCCGGGAAGATTGATGCCCGAGAGCTCAGGGCCTTCCTTGAAGCCTTCAATTCAGACCCCAACAAGTCGCACATGGTTCACCCAGGAATGGTGTATATCTCACATCCTACTGAGTTTGGAACCATTTATACGAAGGAGGAACTCGAGGCTATCCATTCCGTATGCGGAGATTATTCCGTCCCGTTGTTCATCGATGGGGCCCGCCTTGGATATGCCCTGGTCTGCCGCAATGCTGTAAGCCTTTCGGAATTGGCCACTCTGTGCGACGTATTTTATATAGGAGGAACCAAGGTAGGAGCCCTCTGCGGTGAGGCGGTCGTCTTCCCCGGGGGAAATGCGCCGGAGCACTTCTTCACTATCGTCAAGCAACACGGTGCGCTGCTGGCCAAAGGGCGTCTGCTTGGACTTCAGTTCGATACGCTTTTTACCGACGGCCTATATGAAAAGATTGCCCGGAACGCTGTCGAAAGGGCGATGGAACTCAAGCGTCTCTTTCTTGAGCGAGGCATACCGCTGTATGTGGATTCCCCCACGAACCAGCAGTTCCCTATATTGACGGAAGAGCAGTTGCGGGCGCTGGAAGGAAAGATCCTATACGAGATATGGGAACGGCTTCCCGGAGGACGCGCCGTCACCCGTTTTGCGACTAGCTGGGCGACTCCGCCCGAATATATTGACGAACTGCGGGATGCTCTGATGCCCATTTCACTGGCATAGTCCCTTCAGCCCTACGGAATCTGGACCATTCGGCTCAAACGGATGGGCTCTTCTGTAAAAAAGAGTATCTTTGTCAGGTATGAAACTTGTATTTGCAATAATAGCGTTAAATTGGAAGGTTATGATAAGACGAATAATCGTGCTGACGACTGCCTTTTCCTTGTTCTGTGCAGCCTTATATTCCCAGGAAACTCCCCGCTGGCTCAGGTCCGGCGCCATTTCTCCCGACGGCAAGACAATTGCATTCAGCTATCAGGGAGATATCTTCACCGTGGGAACAGAGGGCGGGCAGGCCGTTCAAATTACCAGTTCGTCAGCCTACGAATCGGATCCAGTCTGGAGCCGTGACGGAAAACGGATAGTATTCAGCTCTTTCCGCGAGGGCAGCAAGGACCTGTGGGTCTCCCCTGCTACCGGCGGCACCCCTGTCCAACTGACCAAGTATCAGGGAGCCGAAACGCCTCTGGCAACGACTGCAGACGGATACGTGCTCTTCTCTGCCAACATACAGCAGGATGTCCTGTCTTCCGGTTTCCCGGGCAGTGCCCAGCTTTACAAGGTAAGCCTCAACGGCGGACGAGAGGAACTGGTAACCCCTCTCACCATATCCAATATCAGCGCAGGGCCGGACGGCATTGTGCTCTACGAGGATTACAAGGGCTACGAAGATGCGCTCCGCAAGCATCACACCTCCTCGGTCACCAGGGACGTATGGCTCTGCCGAAGCAAGGGCAACAGCCTGAACATCAGCGCAGAATCCGAATTTGTCAAGCTTTCTTCCTTCAAAGGCGAAGACCGCAATCCCGTATTCGCTCCCGGTTATGAGGAATACTACTACCTCAGTGAGCAAGGCGGCAACTTCAATATCTGGAAGGCCCGCATAGACGGCAACGGCTCGCCAGTGCAGGTTTCTTCATTCGCCACCCACCCGGTGAGGAACCTCAGCATTTCCGACGATGGCACCATGCTCTTCTCCTGGAACGGAGACCTTTATACCATGAAAGAGGGCCGGGATCCCGTGAAACTGGGAGTCAGCGTGGTCAAGGACAAGACAGTTAAAGATAAAGACCGCAGGACAGTACAAATGGGAGCCACGGGAATGGCGGTTTCCCCCAACGGGAAGGAAATTGCAGTGGAGTGCAGGGGCGACATCTTCGTGACTTTCATAGACCAGAAGATTACCCACCGTATTACCACTACTCCAGAGCGGGAGAGAGGACTCAGTTTCTCCGAAGACGGCCGCGAACTCTATTACGCCTCCGAGCGAAACGGCCACTGGGGTATCTGGAAAGCCAGCCTCAACTCCAAGAACGACAAGTATTTCAGTTTTACTTACGACTTCACGGAGGAGATGGTGACCGAGCCCGGAGTCACCTGCACCCATCCTTCCGTATCCCCCGACGGCAAGTATCTTGCATACTTCAAGAACCGCTCGGACCTGGTGGTCCGCAAGCTTAAGTGCGGCAAGGAAAAGACCGTACTCAGCGGGGCCCTCTATTCTTATATGGACGGCGACCTGGACTTCAGCTGGAGCCCGGACAGCCGTTTCATTCTCTGCGACTACCAGGCCGACGGCGGTTGGAACAATTCTGACGTGGCCCTCATCGACATAGAAAGCGGGAAAGTCACCAATCTGACCAGGAGCGGCTACTCCGACGGAAGCTTCCGCTGGGCCATGGGCGGCAAGGCAATGACCTGGACCTCAGACAAGGCAGGCTTCCGCAGCCACGGCAGCTGGGGTTCCGAAAGGGACGTTTACATTATGTTCTTCGATGGTGAGGCATTTTACAAATTCGCCCGCGACAAGGAAGACGATGAAATAGAGAAACTGCTCACCGGGGATGACAAGAAGGTCAAGAAGAAGGAGGAGAAAGATAGCCTGAAAACTGAAAAAGGCAAGATGGACAAGCTTGTACTCGACCTTGATGGCCGCGAAGACCGCACCCGGAGACTTACCGGCATTTCCGGGAAGATGAGAGACTACTACCTTACCAACGACGGCTCCAAGCTACTATACATCAGGCAGTTGGAGAAAAGTTACGACCTTTGCCAGCTGGACGTCAAGTCCAAAAGCGTGAAAGTCCTCAGCAAGGGTACCAGCGGACGCCTTGTCCCCTCTCCCGACGGTAAGACCTTGTTCCTCATCAACTCAATGAGTATCAAGAAGCTCGACCCTGATTCAGGAAAGACAACATCTATAAGTTTCTCGGACGAATACGACTACTACCCCGCCCAGGAGCGCAGCTACATTTTTTCACACGCCTGGAAGCAGGTAAAGGAGAAATTCTACGACGAGAACATTCACGGAATAGACTGGGACGGCTTCTATGCCAACTACTCCCAGTTCCTGCCCTATATCAACAACAATTACGACTTCCGCGAGCTGCTCTCCGAAATGCTGGGAGAACTTAACGCCTCACATACCGGAGCCCGCTATCGCCCCAAACTGAGCGCGGAAGTAGGAAGGCTGGGTGTCATCTTCGACGAGAACCATAACGGAGAAGGATTAAGAATCAAGGAGATACTGCCTGGAAGCATACTTGCCCAGGTTAATCCAGGTCTGGCTGCCGGTGACCTTATCCTTTCCGTTGACGGCAAGAAGATAGAGGCCGGAACTGCATGGTACGAGGCACTTGACCGAAAGGCCGGCAAGAAGGTAATACTCGGCATGCGCTGCGACAAGAAAGACTGCAACGTGTCCGTAAAGCCTGTGAAGTCCGACTCCGAAGGCCTTTACAAGCGTTGGATACGCCGTAACGAGAAGCTGGTGGAGAACCTCTCCGGAGGCCGGATAGGCTATGTCCACGTCAAGGGTATGAATTCGGAAAGCTTCCGTGAACTTTATTCCGCCGCACTCGGAAAATTCCGCACTTGCGAGGCTCTTATCGTAGATACCCGTCACAACGGAGGCGGCTGGCTGCACGACGACCTTGCCACCTTCCTCAGCGGTAAAGCTTATATAGACTTCGTCCCCCGTGGACAGTATATTGGAACAGAGCCTTACAGCAAATGGAACAAGCCTTCCTGCGTGCTTATTGGAGAAGATAATTACTCCGACGCCGCCGGCTTTCCGTACGTTTATAAACAACTGGGAATCGGCAAGTTAATTGGCGCGCCCGTGCCCGGAACCATGACTGCAGTCTGGTGGGAAACACAGATTGACCCTACCCTCGTATTCGGAATACCGCAGGTGACATCCATAAGCAGGACCGACGGCAGCGTGCTGGAGAATCAGGAACTTGAGCCTGACATCCTGGTTTTCAACGATCCCGCGTCTGTAATCAATGGCGAAGACAAGCAGATAGAGGCGGCTGTAAATGAAATGCTCAAGGAGATAGCCAAATGAGATTCTTGAATCTCTATGAATCTATCTCAAGATAAAGCGCTTGGCGGGCCGGGGCGAGTCGCCGGGATAGAAATCCACATATACCCTTGGGCCGTCAACCGTAAGCTTGTAGGAGCCGGCGGAATCTGAAATGCTGTATTCGCGTATGCCGTTACGGTACTCTTCGAAGAGGGCAAGATTCGCCTCGGTGGCTATCTCCGGCTTCTTCTTGAACATAAGTGTACCGTAGCTTTCGCGACCGGAAGCGATTTCCGCGTAACTGGCCTGCTCCTCAGAACCCCACACACTGCTCATAGTCATTTGGGTAATGCGCCCGCCGTCGCCGTACCAGTCCAGGAACTCTGTAGTATGGGTGTGGCCGCAAAGCACTATAGCGTTCAGGCTGGCGAGCAGCTTGCGCATCTCGCGACGTTCTTCTGCCCTTGAGTCCTTGCGGTCGCCAAGCAGGAACCACCAATAATACCTTGTGTCGTCGAACGGGAAAACAGGGGCGTGGATAATCAGGAAGACATGCCTTGAACCGGCAGCCTGCTTCAGCAATGCCGTTATTTCCTCTACCTTGGGCTTGGTAAAATTCGCCACCACAAATGCGTCCTGGCCGCTGCGGAAGAGGAAATTGGGACCGCTTATCTCCTGCCCCAGTTCCCTGGACATTCGATCGGACATGTATTCGATGTAAGCCTGAGTGCACACGGCATCGTCATTCCCGCGAAGGTCATGGTTGCCAGCTACCGTCACGAATGGCAGATCCGGTGCCAGCTGGGACTTAAAGAGATTCATGGCGTCGTCCAGGAAAAGCTTGTGAGTTTCCGCATCGGCGGTATCGCCCTGGATAAGGTCTCCCATCTGGAAGACGTAGCGGGTGTCTTCATCTACAAGGCAGGCGGCGCGCTTTACCAGATCCTTACTACGTCCGGACCACATTTTACCGTTGCGGACAAACTCCTTGCGGTGATTTTCCAGACGTTTCGGATTAGGATCCGTATAGCCTTTGTGATACTTCTCGGGATCTACGTCATCATAGTGGGTATCGCCCAGAATTACGACTGAGTACTTATTGTCTTCGGCTGCACGGGCTTGCCCCGGGAACACCAGGCCCGGCATAGACAAGCCTACTATACCCATTGCTGAATGCTTCAAAAAATCTCTTCGGTCCATAATGACTGTAAATATAATTGAAATAAAGCGAAAAAATGCCATTTTTGATGTATTATTCTTTCAATATAAAACTCCCCGATTAACTGACCGGGAGTTTTTGTATATTTACGACATGAAACGATTATTTATTATCTCGGCTCTCCTGCTGCTGAATGCAGGACTGCAGGCAAAAGTGACTCTGCCTAGCGTATTCGGTGACAACATGGTAATTCAGCAAAAGAAGGATGTTGTCTTCTGGGGCACAGCAGATGCGGGAAAGAAGGTCACCGTCAAACCGTCGTGGACCAAGTCCATGTACCTTGTAGACACCGAGTCCGATGGTTCATGGTTCCTGCGCATCACTACTCCTGAGGCCGGCGGTCCTTACAGCATCACCTTCAGCGACGGAAAAGACAAGACCGTGCTCAACAATGTACTTCTCGGCGAGGTGTGGTTCTGCTCCGGCCAGTCCAATATGGAAATGCCCATGCGCGGTTTCAGCGGCCAGCCAGTTGAGGGAGCTTCAGACATTATCATGTCTGCCAAACCCTCTACTCCAATAAGAATATGTACGGTGCCGTACAAAGCCTCTGCTGCAGAGTTGAAGACTTGTGAATGCAAATGGCTGGAGAATACGCCTGAGGCAGTAAGCAATACAAGCGCCACTGCGTATTTCTTTGCTCTGAAGCTCCATGAAGTGCTGGGAGTCCCCGTGGGCCTGCTCATCAGCGACAAGGGAGGCTCCCCTATCGAGGCATGGATGAACCGCGAAACCCTGCGGCTGGAGTTCAAGGGAGAGTTCGACTTTACACATCTTGATACCGGGGTTCTGCCTAAGCAAAGACAGCATCATAAACCCTGCGTGCTGTATAACGGTCAGGTAGCAGCCCTGGAACCATTTACCTTCCACGGCATGATATGGTATCAGGGAGAGACCAATATAGGCCGCCCGGAGCAATACACCCGTCTGATGGCTTCATACGTCCGGATGATGCGATACCGCTTCAAATGCCCAGACGCCCCCTTCTACTACGTCCAGATCGCTCCTTACAATTACAAGAGCGACGACCCTGCATCCGCAGCATATCTGCGCGAGGCCCAAGAGGCCGCTCTCGCACTGATTCCCAACAGCGGAATGGCCTGTACCATAGACATAGGCGAATACGGCACCATTCATCCTTGCAAGAAGAAAGAGGTGGGCTACAGACTGGCCTACCTGGCACTCCAGGAAGAATTCGGAATGAATTCCATCGAGGCAAAGAGTCCGGCTTTTGAATCTGTTGAGTTTAAGGACGGTAAGGCCGTTGTGACTTTGAGCCATACAGAGAAAGGCTTGTCTCCCATCGGCCGCGATCTCGTGGGCTTCGAGCTGGCGGGCGAAGACAAGGTTTTCCATAAGGCTACTGCACGCAGCGATAATCATAAACTGACTGTCAGCTCTCCCGATGTTCCTGAGCCGGTGGCGGTACGTTACTGCTTCAGCAATATGTGCGAGGGGACGGTATTCAACAACTTCGGGATTCCTGTATTGCCGTTCCGGTCGGACAAGTGGTAGATTCGTCGTAGTGCACAGAATGACAAAACAGCCGGGGCCCTGCAGGGTTCCGGCTGTTTTATAGTGTAACCGAAGCAGCTCGCTACAGTTCGTTAAGGCTGCGGGTAAGCTCGTCGGTCTTGGTGACGATGAGATCCTGGTATTCCTTGAGACCTGTGCCGGCAGGAATCAGATGACCGCAGATGACATTCTCCTTGAGGCCTTCGAGATGGTCCACGCGACCGCGGATTGCGGCTTCGCTAAGCACCTTGGTAGTCTCCTGGAAGGATGCGGCGGACATGAAGCTGTCGGTCTTGAGGGCGGCGCGGGTGATTCCCTGAAGCACGAGGCGCGCAGTTGCGGGACGTGCGTTACGGGTAACCAGCAGTTTGCTGCCCTGGCGCTCGAGGGAGGCGTTCTCGCTCTTCATCTCGCGGGCGTTGATAATATCGCCCTCCACGAAACGGTCGGAATCGCCATGGTCTTCCACTATGTACTTGCCATAAATGGCATCGTTTGCATCCATGAATTTCCACTTGTCCACGAGCTCTTCCTTAAGGAACTGGGTGTCGCCCGGATCGGTGATTTCCACCTTGCGCATCATCTGGCGGATGATAATCTCGAAATGCTTGTCGTTGATCTTCACGCCCTGGAGACGGTAAACCGCCTGGACTTCATTGACAATGTATTCCTGAGCCTTTACAGGACCGAGAATGTTGAGGATGTCGTTGGGGGATACTCCACCGTCGGACAGTGCCGAACCGGCCCTCACATAGTCGTTCTCCTGAACCAGAATCTGCTTGGTCAGAGGCACGAGGTAGTGCTTCTCCACGCCGCTCTTGTTGCGGACGGTGATTTCGCGGTTGCCTCGTTTGACCTTGCCCATGACCACCTCTCCGTTGATCTCGGAAAGCAGTGCGGGGTTGCTCGGGTTACGGGCCTCGAAGAGCTCGGTAACACGGGGCAGACCTCCGGTGATATCGCTTGCCTTGCCGATTGCGCGAGGAATCTTGATGATGATGTCACCAACCTTCACCTTACTGCCGTCCTCGGCCATGACGTGGGCGCCGACCGGCAGGTTGAACTGACGGACGCTCTCACCCGTAGCATCGAGGATGTGGAGGGTAGGGCTCTTGGTCTTGTCCTTGGAGTCTATGATGACCTTGTCCGTGCTGAGAGAGAACTCGTCGGCGGCCTCCTTGGCGAAGGTTACGCCCTCTTCCATGTTCTCGAACCTCACAGTACCTGCAGTTTCGATGATGGTGATGGCATTGTAAGGATCCCACTCGCAGATACGGTCGCCCTTCTTGACCTTGTCGCCGTCTTTCTTGTAGATGACGGAGCCATAAGGAATGTCGTACTGGGAGAAGGTGATGCCGGTATTCTCGTCGATGATGCGGAGTTCGGTCATACGGCTCACGACAACTTCCTGAGTATCACCACTGTCGGTAACTCTCTGGATGGTACGGAGCTCATCATAGACAAGCTTGCCGTTGTACTTGGAGTCGATGAAGGAATCTACCATTGCACCGGATGCGGTACCACCGACGTGGAAGGTACGGAGCGTAAGCTGCGTACCAGGCTCACCGATGGACTGTGCTGCAATAACACCCACGACTTCGCCCTTCTCAACCATACGGCTGGTAGCGAGGTTGCGGCCGTAGCACTTGGCGCACACGCCCTTCCGGCTCTCGCAAGTGAGAACCGAACGGATTTCCACCTGCTCGATGGGGAGGGAGTCGATGAGATCTGCGTCCTTCTCGCGAATCTCCTCGCCTGCATGGAGGATGATTTCGCCGGTGAGCGGGTTGAAAATGTCGTGTACGGTGGTGCGGCCCAGGATGCGTTCGCCGAGAGACTCTACCACCTCGTCCTTATTCTTGATGGCGGTAGCGATAAGACCGCGGAGAGTGCCGCAATCTTCCTCAGTGATGATAACATCGTGGGATACGTCAACGAGACGCCTGGTCAGGTAACCTGCATCAGCTGTCTTCAAAGCGGTATCGGCCAGACCCTTACGGGCACCGTGAGTGGAGATGAAGTACTCGAGCACCGACATTCCTTCCTTGAGGTTGGAAATAATAGGGTTCTCGATAATCTCAGTTCCTGCAGCGCCGCTCTTCTGGGGCTTTGCCATAAGGCCACGCATACCGCAGAGCTGCTTTATCTGCTGGGTAGAACCACGGGCGCCGGAATCCAGCATCATGAACACGGGGTTGAAACCCTGCTGATCACCGGAAATCTGCTTCGTGACTATACCGGTAAGGCTGTTGTCCACGGAAGTCCAGAGGTCGATGACCTTGTTGTAGCGCTCCTGGTTGGTAAGGAGACCCATGTTGAAGTTGTTGCGGATACCAGCGATCTGCTTGTATGCATTGTCGATGAGGCCCTGCTTCTCCTCCGGGACAATGACGTCGCCGAGGTTGAAGGAGATACCTGCACGGAATGCCTGGTCGTAACCGAGGTTCTTGATGTCATCCAGGAACTTGGCGGTGCGGGTAACACCGGTGTACTTGATGACGTTGGTGATAATCTTGCGGAGAGACTTCTTGCCTAGGACCTCGTTCACATAGGGAACCTCGTCGGGAACGAACTGGTTCACGATGATGCGTCCTGCGGTAGTCTTGACCATCTGGGTACCCTTGGAAGCGTCCTGTTTGTCAACCGGGAGGCGAACCTCAATCTCGGCATGCATTTCGATAGCCTTCTCGTTGTAGGCTATAATAACTTCCTCGGGGCCGTAGAACTTCTTGCCCTCACCCCTTGCACCCGGACGCACCTTCGTAATGTAATATAGTCCGAGGACCATATCCTGGGAAGGCACCGTGATAGGAGCGCCGTTGGCAGGGTTCAGAATGTTCTGGCTTCCCAGCATTAGCAGCTGGGCCTCCATGATGGCTGCATTGCCCAGAGGCAGGTGCACTGCCATCTGGTCACCGTCGAAGTCGGCGTTGAAAGCCGTACAGGCAAGAGGATGCAGCTGGATGGCCTTGCCCTCTATCATCCTGGGCTGGAACGCCTGGATACCAAGACGGTGCAGGGTAGGTGCGCGGTTAAGCAGCACGGGATGGCCCTTCATCACGTTTTCGAGAATGTCCCAGATGACGGGATCCTTGCGATCCACAATCTTCTTTGCGCTCTTGACTGTCTTCACTATGCCGCGCTCGATGAGCTTGCGGATAATGAAGGGCTTGTAAAGCTCGGCCGCCATATACTTGGGCAAACCGCACTCATGCATGTTGAGTTCGGGACCGACGACTATAACGGAACGTGCAGAGTAGTCCACACGCTTACCGAGGAGGTTCTGACGGAAGCGGCCCTGCTTACCCTTGAGGGAGTCGGAAAGACTCTTGAGTGCACGGTTGCTCTCGCTCTTCACGGCAGAAGACTTCTTGGAGTTGTCGAAGAGGCTGTCCACAGCTTCCTGCAGCATACGCTTTTCGTTGCGCAGAATCACCTCGGGAGCCTTGATCTCGAAGAGTCTCTTGAGACGGTTGTTGCGGATAATGACGCGACGGTAGAGGTCGTTGAGGTCGGAGGTGGCGAAGCGACCGCCGTCCAGGGGGACGAGGGGACGCAGGTCCGGAGGAGTGACGGGGATGACCTTCATGATCATCCACTCGGGGCGGTTGACACCCTTGGACTCCTGGAACCACTTCACGACCTGGAGACGTTTGAGCATCTCGGTCTTGCGCTGCTGGGAGCTCTCGACCGCCATCTTCTGGCGAAGCTCTTTGCCAAGTGCCTCTACGTCAATCTCCTTGAGGAGGTCATAGATACCCTCGGCTCCCATCTTGGCCACGAACTTGTCGGGGTCGGAATCAGGAAGGTTCTCGTTTCCCTTGAGGGACTCGCTGCTGAGGATATCCAGGTACTCGTCCTCGGAGAGGAGATCCATCTTATTGACTGCCGGCTCATTACGGTTCTCTGAAGGCTGGTACTTACCGACGTTGACCACGATGTATTTCTCGTAGTATATGACGGATTCCAGCTTCTTGGCGGGAAGGCCGAGGAGGGCGGAAATCTTGTTGGGGGCGGACTTGAAGTACCAGATGTGGGCCACGGGCACGGTGAGACTGATGTGTCCCATCCTCTCGCGGCGCACCTTCTTCTCGGTCACCTCGACGTTACACCTGTCGCAGACGATACCGCGATAGCGGATGCGCTTGTATTTGCCGCAATAGCACTCGTAGTCCTTGGTGGGGCCGAAAATTTTCTCGCAGAACAGACCGTCCCTCTCGGGCTTGTATGTTCTGTAGTTTACAGTTTCCGGCTTCAGGACCTCGCCGCAAGACCTTTCGGTGATATCCTCGGGAGATGCGAGCGAAATGCTGATCGTCTGGAAGTTGTTCTTTACCTTTGTTTCCTTGTTATTGAAAGTAGGCATATAATACGTACGCTGAATTGTTTATTCCAAAGTGACTTTGAGACCGAGTCCGCGAAGCTCGTGGAGGAGCACGTTAAGGGATTCGGGGATACCTGCCGGCGGCATGGGATCACCCTTGACGATTGCCTCGTAGGTCTTCGAACGTCCGGTGACGTCGTCGGACTTGACGGTCAGAATCTCCTGGAGCGTGTTGGCTGCACCGAAAGCCTCGAGTGCCCAGACCTCCATTTCACCGAAACGCTGGCCTCCGAACTGGGCCTTACCTCCGAGAGGCTGCTGGGTGATGAGGGAGTAGGGACCGATGGAACGGGCGTGCATCTTGTCGTCAACCATGTGGCCGAGCTTGATCATGTAGATCACGCCCACGGTCGCAGGCTGGTCGAAGAAGTCGCCGGTACCACCGTCGCGAAGCTGAGTCTTACCGAAGCGGGGAACACCGGCATTGTCGGTGTAGCTGCAAATCTCGTCGATGCTGGCACCGTCGAAAATCGGGGTGCTGAACTTCAGGCCTAGCCTGTAGCCTGCCCAACCGAGCACGGTCTCATAGATCTGGCCGAGGTTCATACGGGAAGGCACGCCCAGAGGGTTAAGCACGATGTCCACGGGGGTTCCGTCCTCAAGGAACGGCATATCCTCGCGACGGACGATCTTGGCCACGATACCCTTGTTTCCGTGACGTCCTGCCATCTTGTCGCCCACGGTAATCTTGCGCTTCTTGGCGATATAGACCTTGGCGATTTGCATGACGCCGTTGGGGAGTTCGTCACCGACCTTCATCTTGTCGATTTCGCGCTTGAACGCGGCGGCTTCGGTCTTGTAAGTGATGCAGTAGTTGTTGATAAGGTCACGGATCATGTCGTTGGTAGCCTTGTCAACCGTCCACTTGTTGGAATTGATGTTCTGGTAGTCGATACCCCTGAGAAGCTCTGCGGTGAACTTCTTGTCCTTAGGAACGATTTCCACGCCGTAGAGGTCGCTGATACCTGAGCTCTTGCGGTTCTTGGTGAGTTCCAGGAGCCTGGACACCAGGTCTTCGCGCAGACGACCTGCCTTTGCATCGAATTCCTGCTGGCGAAGCTCCAGACGGGCCTTCTGGTCCTGTTTTGCAGAACCGCGGCGGCCAGTCTCCTTGGCGAGCTTGGTATAGAGGGCAGTCTTGACTATGGTGCCGCTCAGCGAAGGGTTGGCCTTGAGGGATGCGTCCTTTACGTCTCCGGCCTTATCGCCGAAGATCGCCTTGAGGAGCTTCTCTTCAGGAGAAGGATCGCTCTCGCCCTTAGGAGTAATCTTGCCTATCATAATATCGCCCGGCTCGACGTGTGCGCCGATACGGATGATACCGTTCCTGTCGAGGTCCTTGGTTGCATCCTCGCTCACGTTGGGGATGTCGGAGGTGAGTTCCTCGGGTCCGCGCTTGGTGTCGCGCACCTCGGTAAGGTACTCGTCCACGTGGATGGAGGTGAGGATATCCCACTTGACCATCTCCTCGGAGAGCACGATTGCATCCTCGTAATTGTATCCCTTCCAGGGCATGAAGGCCACCTTGAGGTTGCGGCCGAGTGCGAGCTCTCCGCCCTGTGTGGCATAGCCCTCCGTAAGAACCTGTCCCTTCTCCACCTTGTCACCCTTGCGCACGATAGGCTTGAGGTTGATAGTGGTGCTCTGGTTGGTCCTGCGGTAGTTAGGAAGCTTATAAATAACCTCTTCCGGAGCAAAGCTGACGAAGCGCTCGTCGTCGGTGCGGTCGTACTTGATGCGGATTTCGTTGGCATCCACATAAGTAACCTCACCCTTACGCTCTGCTATGTACTGGGTGCGGGAGTCGATACAGACACGCTCCTCCAGTCCGGTTCCCACGATGGGGCTCTCCGGGCTCAGCAGGGGGACGGCCTGACGCATCATGTTCGCGCCCATGAGGGCACGGTGAGCGTCGTCGTGCTCCAGGAAAGGGATGAGGGAGGCAGCGACGGAAGCCATCTGGTTGGGAGCCACGTCCATGTAGTCAACCTCGTTCTTGGAGACTACAGGGAAGTCGGCCTCCTTGCGGCACTGCAGGCGCTCGTCGAGAATGTTGCCTTCGTCGTCCATACGCACGTTGGCGAGGGAAACCAGCTTGTTCTCTTCTTCCTCTGCGCTCATATAGTGGCAGCCGGAAGCGCTCAGATCCACCTTTCCTTCCTTCACGTCACGGTACGGAGTCTCGATGAAACCGAGGGCGTCGATGCGTGCGTACACGCAAAGACTGGAGATAAGACCGATGTTAGGTCCTTCCGGCGACTCAATAGGACAGAGACGTCCGTAATGGGTGTAATGCACGTCGCGGACCTCGAATCCGGCGCGGTCGCGACTCAGACCGCCGGGGCCGAGAGCGGACAGACGCCTCTTGTGCGTAATCTCCGCCAGCGGGTTGGTCTGATCCATGAACTGGCTCAGCTGGCTGGTGCCGAAGAAGGAATTGATGACGCTGGAGAGGGTCTTCGCGTTGATGAGGTCGATAGGGTTGAACTGCTCGCTGTCGCGGACGTTCATCCTCTCGCGTATCGTACGGGCCATCCTGGCCAAACCGACGCTGAACTGGTTTGCAAGCTGCTCGCCGACAGAACGGACGCGCCTGTTGCTGAGGTGGTCTATGTCGTCCACCGTGGCGTGGGTGTTGATCAGGAGGATAAGGTACTTGATGATTTCGATGATGTCGGTGTTAGTAAGCACGCGGACATCGGGACCGATGCTGAGATTCAGCTTCTTGTTCAGACGGTAACGGCCCACCGCTCCGAGATCGTAACGCTTTTCGGAGAAGAAAAGCTTGTCTATGACGTCTCTTGCTGTGCTCTCGTCCGGAGCTTCAGAGTTGCGGAGCTGCTTGTATATGTAATTTACAGCTTCCAGCTCAGTATTAGTCGGGTCCTTCTGCAGGGTGTTGAAGATGATGGCGTACTCGGCAGAGCCGACCTCGTCTTTCTGGAGAAGGATGGACTTGCACTCGGTGTCGAGGATAGCGGCGATAGTATCGTCGTTCAGTTCCTCGCCTCGTTCGACTATGGCTTTGGTACGCTCGATAGGGATGATTTCGCCGGTATCTTCGTCTTCGAAGTCCTCAGTCCAAGTCTTGAGGACCTTGGCCGCGAGCTTGCGTCCCATATTCTCGCGAAGCACTTTCTCGTCCGTTTCAACTTCGTCGGCAAGGTCGAAGATATCGATGATGTCCTTGTCGGAGTTGTATCCGATAGCCCTGAGGAGGGTGGTGACGGGAAGTTTCTTCTTGCGGTCGATGTAAGCGTACATCACGTTGTTGATGTCCGTGGCGAATTCTATCCAGGAGCCCTTGAAAGGGATAATCCTGGCGGAGAAGAGCTTGGTGCCGTTGGCGTGCATGCTCTGGTCGAAGAAAACGCCGGGGGAGCGGTGCAGCTGGGAGACGACTATGCGCTCCGAGCCGTTGATCACGAAGGTGCCTCCGGGTGTCATGTAAGGGATGTCTCCCAGATAGACGTCCTGGACTCTCGTGTCGAAGTCTTCGTGCTCAGGATCCGTGCAGGAAAGCCTGAGCTTTGCCTTGAGAGGGACGTTGTAGGTCAGTCCCCTCTCCAGACACTCCTCGATAGAGTACTTGGGAGGATCTACAAAGTAGTCGATGAACTCAAGCTTGTAGTTGTTCCTCGTATCCTCAATCGGGAAAATCTCCTGGAAAACCTGATAGAGGCCCTCGTTTTTCCTGTTCTCGGGGGTAGTCTCAAGCTGGAAGAAATCCTTGAAAGACTTGAGCTGTACCTCCAGAAGGTCCGGGTACTCCAGGATTTTCGACGTTGCGAAGTTTATGCGCTTTGGGGCAGTCTTTTTTGACATATTTAGCTTTGAATGGACAAAAACTTTTAATACGGAAAAAAGGTTTAGAGCCTATTATCCCCGGCTCTAAACCTGTTTGTTCCCTAAGCAGCAGGGAAGAGGCGGATTTATTTAATCTCAACCTCTGCGCCGGCGTCCTCAAGGGCTGCCTTGAGAGCCTCTGCCTCTGCCTTGGAAATCTTCTCCTTGACTGTGGAAGGAGCACCGTCAACGAGATCCTTAGCTTCCTTAAGTCCAAGTCCGAGCTCGGTCTTGACGACCTTGATAACATTGAGCTTAGCCTGACCTGCGGAGGTGAGGATAACATCGAATTCGGTCTGCTCTGCCTCAGCGGCTGCACCGGCACCGGCGCCATCAGCTGCAACGACAACGGCTGCTGCTGCAGGCTCGATACCATACTCTTCCTTGAGGATCTTTGCGAGTTCCTGAACGTCTTTTACAGAAAGGTTTACCAACTCTTCTGCAAGGGCTTTTACATCTGCCATAATATTTT
>Ga0310690_10000203_pt1 | contig 143326 bp, 100 predicted proteins | sample AusTroGonzalo_MG_2_FD_207661 | JGI IMG/M metagenome (GOLD analysis project Ga0310690, IMG submission 207661) | Bovine rumen microbial communities from tropical cattle in Woodstock, Queensland, Australia - Gonzalo_04 (v2) (version 2) | ecosystem: Host-associated > Mammals > Digestive system >...
TTGTACATCTTCTTCGGCATTCATACGGCGAATGTAGTGCAGTTGGCGGAGAAGTTGATGGAGCAGCAACTGGCGGAGGCCGCATAGTTTGAAAGCTCAAACGGTTCCCCAATGGAGTCCTCGAAAGAGAACTCCTGGATGGCGGTAGAAACACATTGCGAAATCCGGGCGATGAAGCCCGGACCAAGCGCAAAAATGATATAAAACGACGAGTTGGATGCGGTAGCAAACAAGGGATGGCTCCAGACCAGCGCAAATTGAAAACATTAAACGACAATCCCTAATTAATATGGGATGAAGTTGTTATCTTTGTAGAAGACAAAAATGATTGAACTATGGTAAATAAGAAAAGTTGGGGCGGTAAATGGACCGAAGAAAAGCTGGATGCATTTGAAAAATACGTGAAGGCGTATCTGACAATCATGAACAGCTATCGTGATGTGCACGGTTGGAAGCTATTATATTTTGATGGCTTTGCTGGAAGCGGTACGAGAACACAAGAGGAAGACATTGAGGAAGTGCAAGAAGTACAAGATCTTTTTGGACAAGAGGTGACTGTTGAGGATTTGAATGTTTACCAGGGTGCTGCAGAGTGAGTTGTGAAGATTGAGAGTGAAGGAATGCGCTCGTTCGACTACTATTATTTTGTGGATAAGAGCGATGAGAACTGTAGACTGCTTGAACAGCGATTGTCGCAATATGTAATAGGTGGAAGGAAGCACCATCTTTCATTGGATGCAAACATAGCAGTGAAGCGGCTGGCTAGTACGCTGCATAACAATAGCAATTGTAAGGCGTTGGCGTTCCTGGATCCATTTGGGATGCAAATAGACTGGGATTCAATAGGCGCTTTAAAGGGCTTGCCGGTAGATTTATGGATACTTGTACCGACGGGTGTTATTATCAATCGTCTTTTGGAGAGAAAAATAGATAAGGAGAAGGGTTTGGCTCACGCTGAGAAACTGAAGAGCTTTTTTGGATTGCCGGAAAAGGAAATCAGGGATTTCTTCTACACGGAAGAGAAGGTTCAGACATTGTTTGGTGACGATGATATGGTGATAACTAAGGCAGAGAACTCCATCAGAAGGATTGCACAATTATATGTAGAAAGATTGAAGAGTGTGATGCCCTATGTGACAGATGAACCTTTAGTTTTGTACAATACCCATAACGTGCCGATTTATCATTTGGTGTTTGCAGCTAAGAATAAGACGGCGATGAAAATTGCTCAAGAAATTATCAAAAAACAATGAGTACATCAAAGATAGAATGGACAGATGCTTCTTGGAACCCGGTTACGGGGTGTACCAAGATTTCGTTGGGCTGTCAGCACTGCTATGCAGAGGTGATGGCTCGCAGGCTTTGTGCTATGAGGGTAGATAAATATAAGAATGGGTTCCAAGTGACGTTACACGAGGATTGTCTGGACGAACCTGTAAAGTGGCGCAAACCGAAGACCATCTTTGTATGCTCAATGAGCGATTTATTTCATAAAGATGTGCCATTCGATTTTATAGACAAAGTGCTGGCGGTCATTGAGCGTACTCCCCAGCACAGGTATCAGATATTGACCAAGCGTGCAGATAGGATGGCGGAGTATTTTTCGACCCGGAGTGTTCCTGGAAATGTTTGGTTGGGCGTAACAGTAGACGTGAGAGCCTCGAAACAGCGGATTGACGCTTTGCGTAGTATCAAAGATTCTCCTATCCGTTTCTTGTCGTGCGAACCCTTGTTGGAAGACTTGGGAACGCTTGAATTGAGAGATATCGACTGGATAATAGTAGGAGGCGAGAGCGGGCGACAAGCAAGACCGATGAAAGAAGAATGGGCTTTGAACATTAAAGAACAGGTGGATGCCGCTGGAAAGGCCTTCTTTTTCAAGCAGTGGGGGACATGGGGCAGTGATGGAGTGAAACGCGATAAGCATAAGAATGGCAAGAAACTACTTGGTGAGGTTTGCCAAAAAATGCCAGAGGTGAAATAGTTTATCCAATATAGTATGTAGATAGTAAAGTAGATTTCTGGCAAAATGGATTTGAAAAAGGGGCCAGCGGAAGGCCGTTTCAAAGGTAAGCAAGTCTCGTCGGTTTTCAAAGTTTTTTGAAGATATTTTGAGTTTCTTTCACTCGATATGATGGCCCGGTCATATTGACCATAAAGGCCTTGTGGCAGAGCCGGTCAACCAGGGCGGAACAAAGTACCTTGTCCTTGATTATTTCCTCCCAGCGGGTAAAAGGAAGGTTGATTGTGATGATTGTAGCCTTGTCGCCGGTCCTTGTCGATATCATATTGAACAGCAGTTCAGCACCTTCCTTATCAAAACTGACGTATCCCATCTCATCACATATTACCAGATCATACTTCCGGAAGCGTGCTTCAAGAGATTGTAGCGTCTTATCCGTCTTGGCCTCGCGGATTTGCGTAAGCATGTGAGGCACAGTAGTAAAGTATACTGTATAGCCCTCCATACACGCCTTGATTCCAAGTCCGATGACCATATGCGTCTTGCCCGTTCCCGGATTTCCATACATGACTATATTGCGCCCGGAGCGGATAAAGTCAAGCGTTTCGAACTCCTGGAGAAGATTCCGGCCATCGGCCGGAAGATCTTCCCTGACTAGCTCGGCGAGGTACTTCATTTGAGGGAAGCCCGCCTTGTGTATGCGCGTGTACTTTCTATTTTCATAGCGCTGGTCAACCTCCTTCTGGAGAAGCGTGGCAAGGAACCGCCGGTAGTCCCAGCCGCTGGCGAGAGCCTGAGCAATTGTATCATCCAAACAGTCCTTGACTGTCGGGAGCTTGAGCTCCTTTACATATTTGGTAATGAGCTCGTTATCAGTCGTGAAGTGGTCCATGGCGCGTCTCATTCGGGCAATTTGGTCCCATTTTCCATTACATTTTCCAACTGGCTCAGGATGTCTTCCGAGCCGGTTTCTATCTCGATAACTCATCCGTCTTCTGATCCTCGCGAAAAGGCTCGTCCTTGGCCTTCGTAGCCTGGAGCGCCACCTTGAAGTGGTCCGCAGTGAAGGTCTTCACCCCGTTGGATCGGATGAGGGTTGCGGCGTCAACGACATCTTCATAGGCGATGTCGTTATCCCTTACATACTTGACTTGTTTAAGGACTCCTTGCCGTTATTCTTGAAGAAGCGGTGGTATATAACCTGCATGCTCATCGGCATCTGATGGAACGGTTCAGAGTACTCGATGGCTGAAGTTTTCTTCATGAGGGTGGAGATATAGTGGCTGATGTCAACTATCCATTCGTTTGACCCATAGCTCCTTATGTGCTCCGCAACCTTCTTGTGGGTATTGTCGTGGATTACATTTTTCTCGCTGTACAGCCGAACGATTACCGCCTCTCCGACAAGATCGTCCGGAACGGGCATTACAGAAGCGCCATTCGAACTTATAGAACGTACTCAGGCGCATAAGAGCAGTCGTGGGTTTCTTTTCCTTGTCGTCAAAGACCACGGCAACGCGCATGTTGTCGTAGACCATCACGTGTGGGACTCCGGCACAGTCACGGAAGAAGTCACGATGGGACTCCATGTAGGCCAAAGTATCCTGACGGTGGAAGAGATACGCCATGCGCCCTTTATTGTAGGGGAAGCAGAACACGGCCATCATCAGCGTGGTGGGCGCCCCGAGGAGGGGGCTGTAATCATCTGGCTTTTGCTCTTTATACTCATTACTATTTTATGATTATCATTTTATAGTAATGCGAATTCTTTTGCTTACCTTTGTTCGAGATTATGCTAAGATGTTAACAGTTTGGCCAGTATCACTCCTATACTTCGGGTGAAGATAGACCTGATCTGGCGTGAGCTTGATTACAATGTAATCTGCCAGCAGGGAGCCGGCGCTGGAATTTGGCACAATTGATAACGATAAGAAGGATCAATAACAAATATGTTCAACCTTGACAAATTCATAGCTGACAGCGTGACGAAGCGTGCGGTTAGTATGTTCGAGGGTGATATACAGGCGAACAGGGAGAAGCTCTCGCGGGAGATTAAGGGCAGGAAGGTTTGTGTGATAGGAGGGGCGGGGAGTATCGGCTCCAACTTTATCAAGGCGGTGCTGCGCTTTGAGCCGGCGTCGGTGGTGGTGATTGACTTGAACGAGAATGGGCTGGCGGAGCTGGTGCGCGACGTGCGCAGTACGCAGGGTCTGTATGTGCCGGAGGAGTTCCGCTGCTATACACTGAACTTCGCTGATCCCATCTTCGAGCGGATCTTCCGCGAAGAGAAGGGTTTTGACATTGTCGCAAACTTTTCGGCGCATAAACACGTGCGTAGCGAGAAGGACCGTTATAGCGTTCAGGCTCTTATCGAGAACAACGATATCAAGGCTAAAAAGTTAATGGATTTGCTGACGGTATATCCTCCGAAGCATTTCTTCTGTGTCTCTACTGACAAGGCCGCCAATCCCGTGAATATCATGGGCGCTTCGAAACGCATTATGGAAGACTTGGTGATGGCTTACAATAAGTACTTCAAAGTAACGACAGCTCGTTTCGCTAACGTGGCATTCAGCAACGGCTCTTTGCCCGACGGATGGATTCACCGCTTGCAGAAGAAACAGCCGCTGGCGGCACCATGTGATGTGAGACGCTATTTCGTGAGCCCCGAAGAAAGTGGTCAGATTTGTATGCTGGCTTGCATCCTGGGCAATGGTGGAGAAGTCTTCTTCCCGAAGCTTGGCGAGGATCAAATGCTCACATTCAGTAGCATTTGCGATGACTTCGTAGAGGCAGAAGGTTTTGCAAAGAAAGAATGCGGCTCAGACGCTGAGGCCAAACAGTATGCGAGTGACATGAGTTATGAGAGCACAACATATCCGGTGGTATACTTCAAGAGTGATACAACTGGAGAGAAAGCTTACGAAGAGTTTTACGTCCCCGGCGAAATAATAGATATGCAACGCTTTCAGGCCCTTGGCGTAGTGGAACAGACTACTCGTCACGAGATGGCAGAAGTGAATGCATTCTTTACTAAACTCGAGGCCATCTTTGCTAAGGATGACTTTACCAAGGCTCAAGTCGTTGACGCCATAAAAGAGTTCATTCCTAACTTTGAACATGAAGAGAGAGGAAAGAATTTAGACCAAAAGATGTAGCGGATTACCGATAAAGCAGAATAATAAAAACAGAGAATAATGCCCAGCTATTCTGAAAGGATTCAAAAGAAGATAATCACAGCGGACAAGACCATCATCCAGACCATGAAATTGATGGATGAGGCTTTTACGAAGCTGTTTTTGGTTTTTGATGATGAGAAGTTCCTCGGAATCATTACCAATGGCGACTTGCAGCGAGCTATTATTGCACATATTTCCTTTGACACCCCTATTAGTAAGATTGTGAGTCAGGAGGGCAAGTTATTAGCTCATGTTGGAGACAACATGGACGAGATAAAGGAGTGGATGCTCGAAAAAAGGGCAGAGCTAATGCCTGTTTTGAACGAGCAGGGCGAATTAGTCGATGTTATTTTTTGGGATGAGGTGCTTTCAGAGACTCCGAATATAGATAACCGTCCTAAAATTGACTTACCGGTAGTAATTATGGCCGGTGGTAAAGGCACTCGCTTAAAGCCGATTACAAATGTCATTCCCAAGCCACTTGTGCCGGTAGGAGACAAGACCATCTTGGAAATCATCATGGACCAATTTGAAAGCATTGGCTGCCATAAGTTTTATATGAGCGTAAACTACAAGGCTGATATGGTGAAATACTACCTCGGTCAGCTTGAGCACAAGTACGATATTGAGTTCTTCATTGAGGACAAGCCGCTCGGAACTATCGGTAGTGTAGGCCTTCTGAAAGGGAAGATTACAACACCTTTTTTCGTCAGCAACTGCGATAGCATCAATGAGCAGGACTACCGTGATGTCTGGGACTATCATGTGAGCAACCACAACGACATAACCATCGTGACCATGGTGAAGAGTTTTAAGATTCCTTACGGTGTAATAGAGACAGGAGAGGATGGTCTGATGACGGCACTGAGAGAGAAACCCGAGCAAACTTATCAGGTGAATACGGGTGTCTATATCTTGAACCCAAATTTGATTGATGAGATTCCGGAGGGGCGTTTCTTCCACATTACTGATTTAATGGAGAAAGTAAAATCTCGTGGGGGTCGCGTGGGTTGTTTCCCCGTAAGCGAGCATTCATGGAGAGATATGGGCGAGTGGCCGGAGTATTTGAAAATGATAAATGTGTTATGATTAAATCTATTCTTGTTACCGGGAGTGCCGGGTTTATCGGGGCGAATTTGGTGTTGAGGCTGCTGGAGGGGGAGCCTGTGAAGATCGTCGGGCTGGATAATTTGAACGACTATTATGATCCGAGTCTGAAGGAGTACAGGCTGGGACTGATCGAGGCTGCGGCGGCGAGGCATCCGGAGCATGAGTTTGTGTTCGTGAAGGGTAGCATTGCCGACAGGGCGTTGGTGGACAGATTATTCGAGGAGAATAAGTTCGATATAGTGGTGAATCTGGCGGCGCAGGCGGGGGTGCGGTACAGTATCGAGAACCCTGATGTGTATATCGAGAGCAACATAATAGGCTTCTACAACATCCTGGAGGCGTGCCGGCATAATCCGGTGGAGCATCTGGTGTATGCGTCGAGCTCGAGTGTTTACGGCGGCAACAAGAAGGTGCCGTTCAGCGTCGATGACCGGGTGGACAACCCCGTAAGCCTTTATGCGGCGACGAAGAAGAGCAACGAGCTGATGGCGCACTGTTACAGCAAGTTGTATGATATCCCTTCGACCGGTCTCCGTTTCTTTACGGTTTACGGACCTGCCGGACGGCCGGATATGGCATACTTCGGCTTTACCAACAAACTCCTCAGGGGAGAAACGATTCAGATATACAACTACGGCAACTGTCGCAGGGATTTCACCTACGTGGACGATATCGTCGAAGGCATCTTGCGGGTGATGGCCAAGGCTCCCGAACGCATAAAAGGGGAGGATGGTCTGCCGATTCCGCCGTATGCAGTGTATAACATCGGCGGCGGCCAGCCGGAGAACCTGCTGGACTTCGTAAATATCCTTCAGGAAGAACTCCTCGCCGCAGGCGTACTGCCGAAGGACTACGACTTCGAGGCGCATAAGCAACTCGTTCCCATGCAGCCCGGCGACGTGCCCACGACCTACGCCGACGCCACAGCCCTGGAGCGCGACTTCGGCTTTACGCCCAGAATCACTTTGCGGGATGGCCTACGCAAGTTTGCCAGGTGGTATAAGGAGTACTACGGATAGCAGCCCCTCTCCATTATTTCCCAAAAAGAAGCACAATCCGGAATCTTTTGCTATATTTGCAGGGATTTGGCTACTGATACATGGGTATCTTTAAGAGGTTTTCCAACTGGTACTTCAGTAAGAATCTGCTTCCTTACTGGGTAATTCTGCTTGCGGACACGGTTATAGTGTTCGTGTCCGCCGTTTTTTCTTTCTGGATGATCAACGGAACCCTGCCGGTTTATGACAACCGCTGGTCTCTGCTTTACACATCCCTGATGTATGCCGGCTTCAGTTGGGTCGGAGCCTATATATTCAAGACCTACCACGGGGTGCTGCGTTACAGCAGCTTCGTGGACCTTCTCAAGATTACGTATGCCAGCCTTGTTTCCCTGGCGCTGGCTATAGGTGCCCATCTTCTGTTCAATGGTATGGGAGTAGAGCAGCTCTGCGCCCTGTCTATCCCCGGCACTATACTTACCTTCCTTATTGCCGCAATGCTGATGTGGGCCATGCGCGTTGTCGTAAAGCTCATGTTCGATGCTACAAGCTCCGACACCAGGACCATGCGCGTGCTTATCTACGGAGCCCTGTCCGGCGGCATAGGTGTTGCTAAATACATACGTTCCCAAAGCTCCAGCCAGTTTGAACTCCGCGGCTTCATTACCCACGAGCGCCGTATCAAGAACATGAAGCTCATGGGGGTGAAGGTTTATACCTTGGAAGACGACCTGGAGGCCATAATAAAGAAAGACCGCATCCAGGGAGTGCTGGTAAGCCCTCTGCGTGCAGACGAGTTCCGCCGGAACCAGGCTGTCCAGGATATTTTCATCAATTCCGGGTGCAAGATCTTCATGGCCGACGAGGTCCACGAAGCGGTTGCCAGCGACCTTTCCGGCGAATCCACAATGCAGCTAAAGGAGGTGAGCGTGGAGGATCTGCTGCCGCGTCAGGAGATTCGAGTAGATCTGAAGTCCGTAGGCGAGCAACTCAGCGGAAAAAGGGTAATGATAACCGGTTCCGCAGGATCGATAGGCCTGGAGATTGTCCGTCAGGTTGCCAAGTTCGGTCCCGCTAAGCTTTTACTTATCGACCAGGCGGAGACGCCCCAGCACGACGTTCGCCTGATGATGGCGAAGGAGTTTCCCGAGGTGCCCTGCGAGGTGGTAGTTACCAGCATAGACCGCCGGAGCCGTATGGAGCACGTGTTCAGCAGTTTCCTGCCGGAGTACGTATTCCACGCGGCCGCGTACAAGCATGTGCCTATGATGGAGGACAACCCCAGCGAGGCTGTCCTGAACAATGTGAACGGTACCAGGATCATCGCCGACCTGAGCGTGCAGTACGGCGTCAAGAAGTTCGTGATGATTTCGACTGACAAGGCGGTCAACCCTACAAACGTAATGGGCTGCTCCAAACGTATATGCGAAATCTACGTGCAGAGCCTGGACCGCAAACTGAAGCTGGAAGCCATGGAGAACTGGAAGAAGGACTCAGGCCTCAAGTACACCCAGTTCGTTACTACCCGCTTCGGTAATGTGCTCGGTTCCAACGGCTCGGTTATCCCTCTGTTCCGGGAGCAGATCAAGAAGGGCGGCCCGGTGACCGTGACCGACGAGCGTATTGTCCGCTACTTCATGCTTATACCCGAGGCCTGTAAGCTGGTGCTTGAAGCCGGCACCAAAGGCAACGGGGGAGAGATATTCGTCTTCGATATGGGCGCCCCGGTCAAGATTGCTGACCTGGCCAAGCGCATGATTGCACTGTCCGGTGCCAAGAACGTCAAGATCGAGTACACCGGCCTGCGCGAGGGCGAAAAGCTCTACGAGGAAGTGCTGAACGAGAAGGAGAATACCAAGCCCACCTTCCACGAGAAGATACGTATTGCCCAGGTGCGCGAGTACGATTACGACGAAGTAGCCCGCGAAATAGACGAACTGGTAGAGGTCGCCAAGCGCTTCGACGACATGGAGACCGTGCGCAAGATGAAGGAGATCGTGCCCGAGTACAAATCCAACAACTCCAAGTACGAGGTGCTGGACGCAGGCAAATAGCCTATTCCTTTTCTTCCGGCTTATCGGCGAACATTTCTTTCAGTTTGTGGAAATAATCCTTTGCGAGGACTATTCCGCAACCGATAAAGATTCCAAAAAGAATCCAAATGATTAGCGTCTTTGAACGGCTGTTCGACGGATGCAGGGGTACCGTGACCGGCTGTATCACAGTGAGCACCGGAGTGTCCTGCTTGACTTGCATCTTGGCCTGTTCCAGCTGCTTCGCCATCTCGGCGTAGATTGCGTTTGAGATGGTGTACTTTGTCCTGATGCGCTCCTCTTCTATTCTGGAGCGGGTGGTAGGCATATTCTGGGAACGGTCTATCACGGTGGCCAGGGCGGTCTGGTAGGCTTCCGTCTCGGCTTTTATCTCATAATACCTGGCTCGTATATATTCGAGCTGCTTCTCGGCCTTCTCCGTACGGAAGCGGGTAACCTCTTCCTGCAGCAGTTTCTGGGCCTTGACAGCCAGGTCCGCGGTCTGCATAGGCTCCGAACCGGTAACGGAAAGAGTCAGGTATCCTTCTTTCTTATCCACCATCAACGTAACGTTGGTGGCCAAGGTATTGAGGAGTTTTGCCTCTTCCGGGCTTACTTCCAGCGGCTCGTCGCCGTTCTCGCGAGAAAGCGCAAGGGCGGTGGTGTCCTGCACGTCTTTACGGAACGCTCCCTTGATCACTCCGGGCAGGCCTAAGGTGTACTTGCGTATGGTCCCTATTACGGAAGGCTTGGTGTAATCCCTGGCATAGTCTATCATGCTTATGGTAGTGTCCACCTTGGCATAGTGAAGGGGAGCGTGCATAAGCTCGAGCCTGAAGGGGATGCTGGAAACGATCTGGGGATATACCAGAGGCGAAAGATCCTTGGCCGACGAGATGGGCATATCGAGACTGAATCCGGCAAGGGTCGCAAGGCTGGCAAGCGACGATTGCCTGGATGAACCGAGCTGGGGCACCAGGACCGTGGTTACGGTGTAGGACCGCGACATGCTTAAAGCCGCAAACAGTCCTATCACCAGGCAAACCCCGGTGCTGATAATTATGGCCTTGCGCCCCTTCCAGAGCTTCTTCAGCAGAGTGACAGTATCTATTCCTTCTTCTTCTGCAGGCTGCGGATTGCGGATTTCCTCACTCATAAAATTTACTTACTAATGAATCGTTCGACTAACAGGAATACGGTACTCATGGTAGTTACGGTACTCAAGGTCCTGCTAAGCACACTGTCCCAGTTGACCTTCTCCCTTGGCTCGTTGAGCTTCTCCTGCTTCTTCTGGTCCATGCTCAGCGCAATCACACTGCCCGGCTGAACGGTAGGATAGATGGGTATGCCCAGGAAGCTGCGAGTGCCCTCGGTCTGGTTGTTGGGAAGGGTAACAGTGACGCTGTAGCGGTCGGCTGCCTTCTGGAAGCCTCCGGCGCAATGGTTGATGTACCATTTGGCGCTGTGCCTGCCCCTGAAGATCAGAGTCTTCTGGACGGAATCGTTGCCCGGCGAAACATACTGTGCCATTCGGGTTCCGGTCTCGCGAATGGTAACTGTATTCTCCTGACGCGTAATGTCGATTACGTCTCCCTCCATAAGGATGGGGTTGCCGCCTACACTGCCGCCCTTGGCCTCATTGAGGTTGACGGCGATGTTACCGCGGTTATTGTAGGTGCGGAAGAGCGTAACGTATGGATCGGCGTCGCTGAGCAGTCCGCCCGCCATCTGGATGATGGTGGAGAGCTGGGTACGGCTGTCTTCCAGAACATAGACACCGGGATACCTCACTCGTCCGTTGACCTCTACGCTGCGGCCGGTGGTGTAGTTGGGAGTCTGGCGCACGACCACGTGGTCGTAGGGCTGAAGCTGGAAGTCGCCGCTCGTGAGATTGTAGTTCTCATCGACGCAGAGGCGTATGGAGTCGAACGTCACCTGGTCCGTCCTGGAGATGTTCATACGGAACACCTCTATCCTGTCGTACGCGGCACCGACCGTGAGGCCGCCGGCCATTTCGAGCAGATCGTGGATGTTGAGGGAGGCGTCGTACGGGGTGCGGAAGGGCTCATTGACGGCGCCGCTCACACGGACCTCACCGATATTGGTGTAGGTGGTGTTGTCGTAGATGCGGAGTTCGTCGCCCGGCTTGAGCAGGGTGTCGCCGTCGCTGTCCAGATTGATGCGAATGTACTGCATGCGTTCGGGATTGGTGACGTCCCTGCGGAAGATGTAGGCCACGGGGAATACGGTCGCCTTGAGCCCGCCTGCGTATTCCACCGCCTGCTTTACGGTCATATAGTCGTTGAGGCCGAACTCCTTGGAGAAGGGTTCGCGCACCTGTCCGCTGACGGAGATGGAATCCAGGTCGCGGTACTGGGTGAGCTCCAGCACACGCACGAGGTCGCGCTCCTGCAGGCGGAAGTCGCCGTTGCTGCCGGTGCCGGGGAAGGGGACGGTAAGCACCTCGGTGGTCTCGTCCGCCCTGGTACGCTCCACGAAGACGAAGTCCCTGCGTGCGCTGACCTTGGGCTTGGCATTGCCGATGAGCACGCTGAGGCTGCTGTTACGCGAGAGGTCGTAGTTGCCGTCGTAATAAACGGCGCCCTCGATCGCCACATATTTGTCCAGAGGCTCGTTGAAAGCCTTGATGCGTACGATATCGCCGCCGTTGAGGCCGATTTTCAGCGTCTTCTTCATCACGCTGCTAAGGTCGTACTCCAGATACTTCTTCTGGCCGTTCTCGAAGCGCTCTATCTGAACGAAGTCGGAATAAACGTCGGAACTCAGTCCGCCGGCGTAGTTGATGAGGTTGATGAGGCTTTCGCCGTCGGTCATCTCATAGCGCATGGGGCGGTTGACGGCACCCTCGATGCTGACGATCTTCTGGGCGACGGGTACGTAGATGATGTCGCCGTTGTGCAGGTCGCAGTAGCCGGCAGTGCCGGGATCCGCCATATAGGCGTAGAGGTCCAGACGCTTGGTCTTGCCTCCGCGGGTAAGCTGAATGTTACGGATTGAGCCTATGGGCGTAGGGCCGCCTGCCGCTGCGAGGGCGTTGAACGCGGTGTTGAGTGCGCTCACGGTGAATCCGCCCTGTACCGCCACTTCGCCGTAAATGCTGACGGTAACCGTGCGTGCGGTGTTGATGGTCACGGCAATCTGGTCCGGGCGGAAGGAGTAGTGCTGCGCCAGCTTGTTCTGGATGGCGGCACGACCCTGGGCGAGCGTCATGCCCTTAAGGAATATCTTGGTGGAACCGGCAGGCTGGATGGAGCCGTCGGAGCCAATGCGCTGGTGGATTTCGGTCTGGGAGGAACCGAAAATGGAGATGTGTACCTCGTCTCCCTCGCCGAGAACATAGTTCTCCGGGGCCTGGGCGCCGTCGGTGGTGCGGTACACGTTCATGGCGTTGTCCGTAAAGATGGCGTGCCCGTAGATGTCATTGCCTTCGACCTTAGCCTTCTCCTCCGGCTTCTGCACTCCGGCCTCGGCCGCTGCCTCTTCTATCGTGGTCTGAGGGGCGTCCTTTGCGGCTGCCGGCGGAATGTAGAGGGAATCCTGGTTGAGTCCGTAAATATGGGCGAGATTGGCCTTCTCCGCCTGCATCTTGTTGAGTATGGACAGGATGCGGTCCTGGTATGCGGGATATTCGGACGATTTGATATCGTCTACGTCGATTCCGTTCTCCAGCAGGCGGGTACGTACTTCCTCCTCGGTGAGGCCGCGCTTCTGAAGTTCAGCGCGTGCTACCGTAAGCATTGTGGTTGTCTGTTGTGCATAGGCCGAAAAAGCCATTAAAGCGCACAGGATGGATATAGCAATTTTCTTCATAATCAGCTATTTGGTATGACGGTAGGGATTCTCCTTCCATTCGCCGCCGCGGAAGCGGTGCATCTCTTCCAGCAGGAAGTCCCAGCGGAGAGCGTCGCGGCTGTCGGGGTAGAACTCATAAAACACGTTATCTACATAGGTGGCCAGGTGGGTAATATCCGTGACCATGCCGAAGGTGGGCATCTTCTCGATGGGGATGAAGAATTTGAACGGCTCGCCCTTGAGGGTGCCGTCGAAATGCAGTCCGTCGGGCTTGAGCGTCATGATGCCGTCGCCGTGGATGTCGGACGAACGGCTCACGGGAACGTACTTGTAGTCCGGGAGAATTCCCAGTTTGCAGTGCTCGGAGAAGCTGAAATCCGGATCCTGAACCTCTTTCTTGGCCAGTTCCCTCTGCTCGATCACCCAGTCCGTAACGAGCGGCGGGCATACCGAACCCGGGCCGACGGGATGGATGGCGTATTCGTCGTCCATCTCTACCTTGTTGCCGCACTTCCTGCAGGTCATGGTGTTGTCCTCGGTGTCCCATTCGGCGTTGGCTCCGCACTTGGGGCATCTGTACAGCAGGGTGTCGAGACCTTCGGCCATGTTGCCCTTGTTCTTGTAGTGCACGTGTTCCTCGGAGTTCCACAGGTAGTCGTCCTGGGCGAGCAGGCGGTTCATTTCGTCCTCTATCTCAAGCGGCGTCATGGATGCGAGGCGCTCCGGGGTGAACATTTTATCCACGACTACGTCCACGCGGCCGGGCCTCTGGTCAAGGCAGTGCTTGGTGTTGGAGAGGTAGCCTCCCTTGATCTTGGTATAGAATACAGGCCTCTTGAGGAGCTTAAGAAGCTTGCCGGTGCCGGGCATCACGGGCTGCTGGAGTCCGGTGATGGAGCTCATGCCGGAGGGCATGAAGCATACGTTGCCGCCCTTGTTTATTATGCGGCGTATGGACATTATGGTATATGGATCCGGCACGAAATTGCGTTTGGGAATTACCTGCAGCCACTTGAGCATAAGGACGGTAGGGAAGACGAAGAACTCGTTGTAACCTACCACGTAGTTTATCCTCATGGGCCATACAGCCGGGGCCGTGAAGACGTAGTCCATACGGGTGGCGTGGTTGCTTACCAGCACGAAGGGGCCTTCTTCCCTGGTCGGTTTGGCATTGTATGTGAAGTTGGTATGTAGCTTGGCTGCAATGGGTTTGACGACAAAATGATACAGTATTGCGTACAAGACCGGATTGGGCTTGTGTACCATTCGTCTTTTGAGGCGTTCGGCTAATGTCAGTCTCATAGGTTTTGATACTACGCAAAAATCCCCCAAATATAGTGATAATTCGGGGGAATCCATCGCCAAATATAAAATATGTGTTAAATTTGTGGGTATGAAGATTATGTCGAAACTCTGTTTTGCGGTTCTTATGCTGCTTGCGTCCTTTACTGCCGGTGCTCAGGGCGGGCCTCAGCTGTACAATATGGGCTTCGACGTATGGTCGAAAAGCGGCGGCGTCTGGCACCTCTACGAGAAGGACGCTCCGGCTTCCCGGCGTGTCTGGGATTCTCCGAATCCTGGTACGGCCAAGCTGGGGGCGAATCTGGCGACTCCTGAATACGAGCATGTTGCGGTTCCCGGTCCCGGGAAGGCTGCTGCGCGCCTGGAGAGCCGCAAGGTGGCCTGGGCGTTCGTGGGCGGCAATCTGTTCAACGGCAGGTACGTTCGCGCAGTCGATCTGGCCGGGGTAGAGACCGAGCTGGGGACGCCTTTCAAGGGCCGGCCGAAGAGGCTGAAGGGTTACTATCATTATATTCCGAAGCGTATCAGTACTTCCAAGGCTTCGGACGGGAGTATGGTGGGGAAGATGGATGAGGGGCTTATCGAGGTGCTCCTTATGGACTGGTCAAAGCCGTATACGCAGATCAGTCACAAGACCGGATTTATCGATCCGGCGACCGATCCGCACGTTATCGGCCGGGCATATCTCGTTATCCGAAAAGGCACATCCGGCTACGTTCCGTTCGATATTCCTTTCGAGTACCGCAGTACCAAGACTCCTAGCTACGCTTCATTTACCGTCACCGCCAGCCGCTTCGGCGACACTCAGACCGGCGGCGCCGGCTCCGTCCTCTACATCGACGAATTCTCCTTTGTCTATTAGCGTCGCTTCCCTGGAGTAGCAGTAGCCCTCTGAGAGCCGTGGCCGCCCGTGGCCACGTGAACGGGAGGGGCCCGCTGCGAAGCAGTGGGAGGGACGAGGACCGAAGGTCCGAAGGCTATTCAGAGGGCTGCTGCTGCGAAGGGGAATTAAGCGACGCGGCTAGCGGAGATCAGCTAATTCCAGGATGAGCTGTTCGGTGCGGGGCCAGCCGAGGCAGGGGTCGGTGATGGAGCAGCCGTAGACGTGCTCGCCGGACTTCTGCGAGCCGTCCTCAATGTAAGACTCTATCATCAAGCCCTTTACGAGCTTCCCGACCACGTCGCACTCGCGGGCGCTGTGCAGCACCTCCTTGGCGATACGCCCCTGCTCCAGATACTTCTTGCCGGAGTTCGAATGATTACAGTCCACAATGACGGCGGGATTGGCGTACTGCCCGGCGGCGTACAGGTCGGCCAGGCGGCGCAGGTCCTCGTAATGATAATTGGGGTGACTGGTACCATGACTGTCCACATAGCCGCGGAGGATAGCGTGAGCGTAAGGATTACCCTCGCTGGTAACGTCCCAGTTGCGGTAGATAAACGAATGCGAATGCTGAGCCGCATTGATGGAATTCATCATCACGCTGAGGTCGCCCCCGGTAGGATTCTTCATGCCGACGGGAATATCCACCCCGCTCGCCACCAGCCTGTGCTGCTGGTTCTCCACACTGCGCGCCCCTACGGCCACATACGACAGAAGGTCGGAAAGGAACAGATGGTTCTCCGGGTAGAGCATCTCGTCGGCGCAGGAAAAACCGGTCTGCTCCAGAGCCTTAAGGTGCAGCTTGCGGATGGAGACCAGCCCCTTGAAAAGGTCGGGATCGGCGATAGGGTCCGGCTGGTGCAGCATACCCTTGTAGCCGGCGCCGGTAGTGCGCGGCTTGTTGGTATAGATACGCGGCACGATGACAATCTTGTCCGCCACCTTCTCCTGAAGCGGCCTGAGCCTTGATATATAATCGATTACCGAATCCTCACGGTCGGCCGAACAGGGGCCTATGACCAGCAGCAGCTTGTCGGAACTGCCGTCCAGCACGGCCTTCACGGCCTTGTCGTTCTCCGCCTTGTGCGCAGCAGCCTCGGGACTCAGCGCATACATCCTCTTTAATTCCTGCGGGCTGAACAGCTCGCGATTGAACCGCATATTCATTTATCAAAAATAAGTCTTCTTTCGGTTGATAATCTCATTAACGAACGCAGGGTGTCGGTGTCTCCGGATGCAATGGCCTCGCGGAGCTTCTCCAGGCTGCCGGAAAACAGATCGATCTGCGAAAGCAGCTCGTCCCGGTTGAGCAGGAACAGCTCGCTCCACATCTCGTCGTTTATCTTCGCGATGCGGGTAAGGTCCCGGAAAGAGTCGCCGGTATAGGACGACATCGACTCCACGTCCTTGCAGGTCATCAACGCCACGGCGATACAGTGCGTTAGCTGGCTCAGGAAGCCTATCATCTCGTCGTGCCTCTCCGGAGACAGCCGGGAAATACGGGCGAAGCCCAGGGTCTCGCCCAGCTGCTCGATGAGCCGCACGGCCTCCTCGCTGTTGGTAGAAGTGGGAGTCACGATATAATTGGCGCCCTTGAAAATCCCGCAGTCGGCATTGCGAACACCGTAAACCTCGCGACCCGCCATGGGGTGCGCCCCCACGAACTCCAGGTCCGGCCGCAGCATCTGCTGCACCTTGTAAACCACGGAACACTTGACTCCGGTAACGTCGGTGAGCAGAGCGCCAGGCTTTATAAACTGCTGATAATCAGCGATCCACTTAAGGAACACATGAGGATACAGCGCAAAGACGATTATGTCGTAGCGTCCCACGAAATCCTCGGTCGGCACAGTGGCGCCGCAGTCGATCATCCCTTTTTCGAGGGCGTAATCTATACTGCCCTGCGAACGTGTGACCGCGCCCACGTGATAGCCCCGGCTCTTCAGCCCCTGCGCGTAGCTTCCGCCTATGAGACCGAGTCCCACTATCAGTATCTTCTTATCCTTGCTCAACATAGCTTTTCCAGTTGTGCCAGCGTCCGCTCCAGCGGCCCGTTGTTGTCTATCACGACTTCGGCGGCCGCATGGTAGCGGGGAAGCCGCTTCTCATACAGCGCCTGCAGTGCCGAACGGTCGCGCGAAAGCGGACGGTCGCCGGTGGGAACCAGCAGCTCCGGAGCCCGTTCGAGCAGGCAGATAATGCCGTTGTGGCGCAGCAGGCGTACGTTTTCTTCTTTCATGACGGCACCTCCTCCGGTGGCTATTATGACGCCCTGCTCTGCGGCGAGGGACTCGATGGCCGCCGTCTCACGTTTGCGGAAGCCCGTTTCGCCTTCGCGGGCGAAGATTTCGGGAATCTCCATCCCAGCCTGCAGGGCGATGATTTCGTCAGTATCTATGAATCGCCTGCCGCTGCGGGATGCCAGTTCACGTCCGACTGTACTCTTGCCGGAGGAGGGCATGCCCGTCAGCACCAGGTTGCGTTTGCTGCGAAGAATGCGGTCGAAGATGTCTTCAGACACGCTTTCCGGAAGATTGCTCCCGTCGAACAGCTCCCGCGCCCGAACAGCCTGACCCACAAGCATATAGAGCCCTCCTTCAGCAGTGATGCCGCGCTCCTGGGCGTCCAGTACTAGGCGCGTCCGTATGGGGTTGTAGATGCAGTCCAGTACACCGCGCAGATGGGGCAGGGCAGCTATATCCACCGGCGAGACGTTCCAGTCCGGATACATTCCGGCCGGGGTAGCGTTTACCAGAATCTCGCAGTCGCCCCATTGCTCCGGGGCGGCGATCGATAACTGCTCCGGCTCCCGTACCGTTCGTACCGCATGCCTTACGGAGGCGGCGCCCATAGTGCGGGCGGCCGCGGCTACGGCGCTGGCGGCTCCACCGGCACCCAGGATCACCACATTGGAGTCCCGGAAATCGATGCCAGCATGGCGCGCAAGGGCGATGAAGCCGTCGTAGTCGGTATTGTGACCGGTGAGCCGGCCGCCGTCGTTCACGATTGCGTTGACTGCGCCGGTGAGGCGTGCCGAATCGGCCAGGGAATCTAGATGCGGCATTACCGCCCGTTTATAGGGGATGGTAACGTTGATGCCACGGAATTCTCTGTCTTTCAAGAACTTGGGCAGCTCGTCCGGGGCCAGTTCCCGGAGCTCATAGGGCGCGCCGGTTATCATCCCGTGGATTTCGCGGGAGAAACTGTGTCCAAGGTGTTCGCCTATGAGTCCGAATTCCATTATTTAAGGTAATCTGTGCCGAAGCGGAGGGCGAGAAGGTCGCAAAGGACTATGGCCGTTAGGCTGCTGGCCACTATGCAGACGCGGCGCACGATTGCGGGGTCGTGGCGGCCCTTGAGCTCGAGGACGGCATTGCTGCCGCTGTCCATATCTATGGTGTCCTGGGCCTTGGCGATAGAGGGTGTAGGCTTTACTACAGCATTGAATATCAATGGCATACCATTGGAGATGCCGCCGTTTACTCCGCCGTTGCGGTTGCTCCGGGTGAGCACCATGCCGCCGTCGGAATACAGGCTGTCGTTAGCCTCGGAGCCGCGCATTCCAGCCATCCGGAATCCGCTGCCGAACTCCACTCCCTTGATGCCTCCGATGGAGAAGAGGGCGTTGGCCAGCAGTCCTTCGACCGAGCCGAACCAAGGCTCGCCTACACCTGCAGGGAGGCCGCAGACCGCCGTCTGGATTACGCCGCCGACCGAGTCGCCGTCGGCCTTGGCCTCCAGGATGCGGGCCTCCATGGCTTCGCGTACGTCGCTCAGGACGGGGAAGTCGAGGGAGGCGGCGCGTGCTGCCTGAGCTTCGGTGACCTCGGGGTCGATTCCGTCGAACGGGATGTCCTCCACGCCGGCGCAGGAGAGTATGTGTGTGCCGATGGTTATTCCTTTATCTTTCAGTGCTTTAATGGCGATGGCTCCGGCTGCGACTATGCCTGCTGTAATGCGTCCGCTGAAGTGGCCGCCGCCGCGCCAGTCCTCGAATCCGTCGTATTTGACGTGGGCGGTATAGTCGGCGTGGGAGGGACGGGCCAGGGTATGGGTGGCCTCATAGTCGGCACTGCGGGTGTTGACGTTGGGTATCACGATGGTGATGGGGGAGCCTGTGGTGCGGCCCTCGAATACTCCGCTCACTATGCGGAATTCGTCGGGTTCGCGGCGGGCCGTATCCGCCGGGCCCTGGGGCCTGCGGCGAGACAGCTGCTCAGCGATGAATGCCTCATCTACCGGGACTCCGGGCGCGAATCCGTCCAGCACGGCTACGATGGCCTCGCCGTGGGATTCGCCCGCCAGGGTAAGTATTACGCTTGTGCCTATGCTGTTTTTCATGACTTTCTTGCTTGTATTATGCTTCTCAGTTCTTCCGGTCCTGCCTCCTCGAAACTAAAACTCCCTATTTCGCTGACTTTCACCAGCTTGACCTTGCCGCCCCTGGTCTTTTTGTCGTGCAGGGCATATTCCAGCAACTTTTCAGTGCTGAAATGGTCCTCCGTCGGCAGGCCGAATTTTTTCAGCAGCTTTTCTATCCTCTCACGGGCGTCGCCTTCCGCCAAATAAAGCATCCCGATCGCCACCGCCTCGCCGTGGTAGAAATCGGCAGCTGATGCTGCCTCTATTGCGTGGCCTATACTATGGCCGAAATTTAGGACGGCACGCAGGCCGTGCTCGGTCGGATCCGCCTCTACGACGGCGATTTTGATACGCAAAGCCGAAGCGATTATATCCGGAAGGACGGCACGGATGTCGGAGCAGCTTTCCAGCGTCTCAAACAGCGATGCGTCCGAAGTGGCCGCCATCTTGACGACCTCCGCAAGCCCCTCGGTAAATAGCCTCGGACTCAGTGTGTCGAGCGTCGCCGTATCTACCAGCACTCCGGAAGGCTGATGGAACGCCCCCACGATATTCTTCACTCCGAGCAGATTCACCCCCGTTTTGCCTCCGACGGAAGAATCCACCGCGGAGAGCAGGGTAGTGGGCACATTGTACCAGTCGATGCCTCTCATGTAGCAGGCTGCGGCATATCCGGCGGTGTCGCCGACCACGCCTCCTCCCACCGCGACAACGGCGTCGCCACGGGTAAAACCGTGCTGCAGCAGCGCCTTCAGGATCAGCTCCACTGTAGCCGTCGTCTTGTTCTCTTCCCCCTCGGGAATGGTGAGAAGGAAGCCGCAGGGACATTGCGAAAGCACCGCTGCGGCATACTGCTGCGGTACTCCTTCTCCGGTGATTACCAGCACCTTGCGCTGCAGGTCGAACAGCTCGCCCGCCCGGGAAAGAGCCCCCCGGGCAACGGTAATGTCGTAGGCGCTGGAGCCTTGCCGGAGCTTCAGAGTCATAGGCTGAGGCTGTTGTATGAGCCGACCATCTTGAGGCGGTCGCAGACGGTCTGCAGCTGACGCAGCAGGTCGCTGCCGTTCTCGCTGTCCACGCTGCCCTCAAGTTCGGCGAAGAAGTAGTGGTTCCATAGCGGACCGGCCACCGGACGGCTGTGCAGGCTGCTCATATTGAAACCGTGGGAACCGATGATATTCAGGATCTTGGCCAGGGCACCGGCCTCGTTGCGCACGGTGAAGACCAGGATAAAATGCTCTCCGCCGCTGCCGGGCAGGCTGGTCTTGTTGAGCGCACGGGAGAACACCGCGAAACGGGTGGTATTGGCTACCTGCGAATTAATATTGGGCGCCAGGACCTCCAGCCCGTACATGCCGGCGGTCTCGCGCGAAGCAATCGCTCCGATGCTCTTATCGCCCTTTTCGGCCACATACTGGGCTGCAAGGGCGGTATTCGCGAACTCCCGGGACTCCAGTCCCCGGTCGGTGATATACTTTGCGCACTGGGCAAGTGCCTGAGGATGACTGACGACCGTTTTGATATCCGCCTGAGTGGCCCCCTTGACGCCGAGCAGATTCTGCGAGACGTCGAGCTCCAGCATCAGGTTGATATAGAGGCTGCCGCTGAAGCACAGGTCCATCACACCGCCCACGTCGCCTGCGAAACTGTTCTCCACAGGGAGCACCGCGATGTCCGCGTCTCCTGTCTCGCAGGCGCGATAGGCGCTGCCGAAGTCGGGAAAAGCCACAGGGCTGGCTTCGGGGAAGGCCTTTTCCGCGGCGATATGGGCGAAGGCTCCGGGCACGCCGCAGTACGCTATACGCATCCCGTTCATCAGCCTCCCCTGGAAAGCCTTGGAAATCTTCATCAGGTCCCTGAGAAACAGCACGTAATACTCACGCACCGCGGGGTCTTTGATGTTGCCTATATTGTTCGCTATCACGCGCTCCTCCTGCCTGGCGTCCAGAATGGGCAGCCCGTTGCCTTTCTTGTAGTCCAGCACTCTGGCCACCAGTTTCATGCGCTCCTCGAAGAGGATGGCAATATCCCTGTCGACTGAGGCGATGCCCAGTCGCGCTTCTTCCAACTCGTTCATAGATAATCTTTTACTGCTCGGGCTCGAACATGTCTTTGCCTACTCCGCAGATGGGGCACACCCAATCGTCGGGAAGTTGGTCGAACTTTACTCCTTCTGCGTCCTCATCGTGGACGTATCCGCAAACTGTGCAAACGTACTTCATATCAATTTAGTGTTAATCTCACAAATATACGAATTATTTATTTAGCTCGTCGGCGCTTTTGATGAACCTGGCCAGATCTTCCTCGGAAACGTGGTAGTTCTGCATTTCGCCGGAGAAGTACTGGTCGTATGCGCTCATGTCCACGAAACCGTGGCCGGAAAGGTTGAAGAGTATGGTCTTGGCCTCGCCGGTTTCCTTGCATTTAAGGGCCTCGGTGATGGTGGCGGCTATTGCGTGGCAGCTCTCAGGAGCGGGGATGATACCCTCGGTGCGGGCGAAGAGAACTCCAGCCTTGAAGGAGTCAAGCTGCTCAATATCAACGGCTTCCATATAGCCGTCCTTCATCAGCTGGGAGAGGATGACGCCCGCTCCGTGGTAGCGCAGGCCGCCTGCGTGTATGGCTGCGGGCTTGAAGCTGTGGCCCAGGGTGAACATGGGCAGAAGGGGAGTCATTCCGGACTCGTCGCCGAAGTCGTACTCGAACTTGCCGCGGGTAAGTTTGGGGCAGGAGAAAGGCTCGGCCGCAATGAAGCGGGTTTTCTTGCCGTCCTTGATATTGTGGCGCATGAACGGAAGCGCGAGTCCGCAGAAGTTGCTGCCGCCGCCGAAGCAGGCAATCACGATGTCGGGATACTCCCCGGCCAGCTCCATCTGCTTTTCGGCTTCGAGGCCGATGACGGTCTGGTGCAGGCACACATGGTTGAGCACCGATCCGAGGGCATATTTGCAGTTGGGGGTGTTGACAGCCAGCTCTATGGCCTCCGAAATGGCGCAGCCGAGGGACCCCTGGTCGTTGGGGTTGCGGGTGATGATATCCTTACCGGCACGGGTACTCATTGAAGGAGAAGGAGTTACGGTAGCCCCGAAGGCCTGCATGATACTGCGGCGGAAGGGCTTCTGCTCGTAGCTCACCTTTACCATATATACGGCGCAGTCTATGCCGAATTTCTTGGTGGCATAGCTGAGTGCGCCTCCCCACTGGCCGGCTCCGGTTTCGGTGGTAAGGTTCGTAATGCCCTGTTCCTTGGCATAATAGGCCTGGGCGATGGCGGAGTTCAGCTTATGCGAACCGGCGGGCGACACACTCTCGTTCTTGAAATAGATGTGTGCCGGAGTGCCCAGGGCCGCCTCCAGCTCGTACGCACGCACGAGAGGGGTGCAGCGGTAGGCCGCGTACTGCTCGCGTACCTTCTCGGGGATGGGGATCCATTCATCCGTCTGGTTGAGTTCCTGGTCGGCGCAGGCCTTGCAGAAGATGGGGTAGAGGTCTTCCGGTTTGAGCGGCTGCCTGGTTGCCGGATGCAGGAAGGGCATGGGCTTGTTGGGCATGATTGCCTGGATGTTGAAGAAATGGGTCGGAATCTCGGATTCCGGAAGGAGGTACTTTTTCTGTTTCATGGTATTGTGTTTAATAGTTATTTGCAAAAAAAACGGCCGCCCGAATCCGGACAGCCTCTCTAGTATCTTGCTGCAGTCTCAACCGACTGCCATTGTGCACGTTAGCAACGAGTCTGACCGGAAATATCGTTCAGACGCCACCAATAAAAGTTGTTGCTTTTGCTACACATTCTGTGGCAAATATAGAAAGAAAAGCGGAAAAACAATAGCTCTTGCTTATTTTTTTGTAACTTAGGGGTGCATTTTAAAACTAATAATAATATGTCAGTCTCAAGAAAACTCTGGTCCAGGACCGCAGACGGAAAAGCCATCTACAGATATACCATTACCAACGCCTCCGGAGCATCGGCGGTGCTCTGCAACTACGGAGCGGCAATTGTAGCCGTCAACGTGCCCGACAGGGACGGAAAGCTGGGCGACGTGGTGCTGGGATACGGCAAGGCGGAGAATTATTTCCACGACGGCCCCTGCTTCGGCAAGTGCCCCGGCAGATACGCCAACCGCATAGCCCTCGGCAAGTTCAGCCTGAACGGCAAAAGCTACAAACTGCCGGTAAACAACGGACCCAACCACCTGCACGGAGGCCCCGACGGCTTCCAGAACCAGGTGTGGGAGTCCCGCAAGAAACGCGGCGCGGTGGAGTTCAAATACGTCTCCCAGGACGGTGAGATGGGCTATCCCGGCAAGATGGTGGTAGTGGCCCATTACGAGTGGAGCGACGACAACGTGCTGAGCCTGACCTTTACTGCCAAGGCCGATGCGCCCACGGTGGTCAACCTCACCAACCATGCCTACTTCAACCTCGACTGCAAGGGCTCGGTGCTGAATCACAGGCTGCAGTTAAATGCCTCCGAATACCTGCCGACCAACGAGACGCTCATCCCTCTGGGCGAGTCGGAACCGGTGGCCGGAACTCCCATGGACTTCCTGAATCCCAAGCGCCTGGGCAAGGACATTCGCAAGGATTTCCCCGCCCTGCGCATAGGCAAGGGCTACGACGCATGCTGGCTGATTGACGGTTACATGAAGGGCCAGCTGCAGCAGGCGGCGGTGCTCAAGGCAGCCCGCAGCGGACGCGTGCTCACCGTACATACCACTCAGCCCGGCGTCCAGATCTATACCGGAAACTGGCTTGAGGGCTGCCCCAAGGGCAAGCGCGGCCGCATCTATCACGACTACTACGGCGTGGCCATTGAGTGCCAGCATTATCCCGACAGTCCTAATCATCCCGAATTCCCGCCGGTGGTGCTCAAGCCGGGCAAGCTCTTCCATGAGGCAATCATATTTGCGTTCAGCGTAGAGAAGTAATGATTTCATTCATCCTCAGCATCTTAGCCCTCATCGTAGGCTACCTGGTTTACGGTAAGCTGGTCGAAAAGGTTTTCGGCCCTGATCCCGCAAGGGTGACGCCGGCGGTGGCCCTGCAGGACGGCGTGGACTACGTGCCCCTGCCCACCTGGAAGGTATTCATGATACAGTTCCTGAATATCGCAGGCACCGGCCCCATATTCGGAGCCATAATGGGCGCGAAATTCGGCCCCTCGTGCTACCTCTGGATAGTGCTGGGCAGCATTTTCGCCGGCGGCGTACATGATTTCTTCTCGGGTATGCTGTCCATGCGCAACAAGGGCGCAACCCTGCCGGAGATCGTTGGGGGGCAGTTCGGCCGAGGCAGCAGGGTGGCTATCATCCTGTTTACCACTGTTGTGCTGCTGATGGTGGGAACGGTGTTCGTGTACAGCCCGGCGCTGATTCTGGGCGGCCTCGCCGGCGACGGCACATCCACCGCGGTGCTTATCTGGGCGCTCGCGATCCTTGGCTACTACATTATCGCCACGTTGCTTCCGGTGGATAAGCTGATAGGAAAGATATATCCGTTTTTCGCCGTTTCGCTGCTGTTCATGGCGGCTTCGCTGATGGTCTGCCTGTTTGTGCACCGGCCGGACATTCCCGAATTCTGGCAGGGCCTGGGCAACCGGGCGGCCAGCGTGGGCGTGAAGGGCCAGAGCATTTTCCCCTGCCTTTTCATTACCGTGGCATGCGGCGCGATAAGCGGCTTCCACGGCACTCAGAGCCCGATTATGGCAAGGTGCATCAAGAACGAAAGGCTCGGCCGTCCCATCTTCTACGGAGCTATGATAGTGGAGGGCATAGTGGCGCTGATTTGGGCCGCCGTGAGCTCCTGGTTCTTCTTTGACGGAGGCATGCAGGAGTGCGGCCTTTCATCGGCATCCGCTCCGCAGGTGGTAACGGCGGTGAGCAAACACTGGCTGGGAGTGGTCGGCAGTGTGCTGGCGATACTCGGCGTCGTAGCCGCTCCCATTACGTCCGGCGATACTGCCCTAAGAGGCGCCCGTCTCAATATTGCAGACTTTTTCCATATCAGGCAGGACCGTATCGGCAAGCGCCTGGCGGTCAGTATCCCCATTTTTGCGGGAGTCGGCCTGCTGCTGTGGTTCAACGTCCGTTTCGAGGACGGATTCAACGTTATCTGGCGCTACTTCGGGCTGTCCAACCAGCTGCTGGCCACGTTCATGCTGGGCGCTGCGACCATGTATCTTATCCGCAGCAAACCCCGTGGATGGCATTTCCTGGTAACAGGTGTGCCTGCGGTGTTTATGTTTTCGGTCTGTATGACCTTCCTGTGCGTAGACAGTACCTGCTTCGGGCTGCCGCAGGCCTGGACGGCCTGGCTGGGTGCCGGATGGGCGTTCGCCGGAGTATTGCTGGTAGCTTTAATGCTAAGAAGTAGAAATAAATGATGAGAATAAAGAGATTCGACGTCCCTTTGAGGACCTCTACCGCGAGCATCAGGCAGATTGCAGATGCCGCCGATACTGAATATACCCTTATCTACACGCGCCAGACGCGTCTGGACTGGGTGACCCTGGGCCTGGAACGCCTGCTGCAGATTGCAGACGATACAGGGGCGGCGATGATCTATGCCGACCACTTCAACGGAGACGCTCCAGCGCCCGTCATCGATTACCAGAAGGGCTCGCTGAGGGACGATTTCGACTTCGGCGGAGTGCAGCTGTACCGGACGTCCGTGCTCTGGGAGGCGGTCGCCGGGATGGATGAGGAGTACGAGTTCGCAGGGCTGTACGACCTGCGTCTCAGGGTCTCCCGGCTGGGGCCCATAGTCCACGTTAACGAGCTGCTGTACTATGAGATAGAGACGGATACCAGGGACTCCGGCGATAAGCTTTTCGACTACGTGGACCCTCGCAACAGGGCGGTTCAGATCGAGATGGAAAAAGCCTGCACGGCGCACCTGAAGTGCATAGGCGGCTGGCTGCCTCCTATATTCAAAGAGGTTGACCTGAGTGAAGGGGAGTTCCCGGTAGAGGCGAGCGTGGTGATTCCGTGCCGCAACCGTGCCCGCACGATAGGGGATGCAATACGTTCCGCGCTCAACCAGGAGACTGATTTCCCGTATAACGTGATAGTGGTGGACGACAACAGCACGGACGGCACGGTGGACGTAATCCATTCTTTCGAAGGCAATCCGAGGCTCATCTATATCGCCCAGGACAAGAGCTACCATGCGATCGGCGGCAACTGGAACGCCGCGGTGCATCATCCGCAGTGCGGGCGATTCGCGCTGCAGCTGGATTCGGACGATGTGTACTCCGATTCACATACCGTCCAGCGCTTTGTGGACACCTTCCGGGAGCAGGGTTGCGCTATGGTGGTGGGAACCTACCGTATTACCGATTTCGAGCTCAACGAGCTGCCTCCCGGAATAATCGACCACCGCGAGTGGACTGCCGACAACGGCCGCAACAACGCCCTGAGAATCAATGGCCTGGGCGCGCCGCGCGGATTCTGGACGCCCTTGCTCCGCAGGATCAATTTCCCCGTTACCAAGTACGGCGAGGACTACGCGGTGGGCCTGCGCATCAGCCGCGAATACCGCATCGGCCGTATCTACGAGGTGATGTACAACTGCCGCCGCTGGGGTGGCAATTCCGACTCCGCCCTGGATGTGGAGGCGGTGAACCGGAACAATCTCTACAAGGACCGCCTGCGCACCTGGGAACTGGAAGCGCGTATAAAAATCGGAAGAAATGGCTAAATTTTGTTCGAGGAGCCTGTCGGCTCTCCTTTTCCTCCTGCTGTGCCTGCCCGTCACGGCGCAGCGTTACGTTAGGACCATCAACGACGGCTGGTCCTTCCGCAAGGAGGGCAGTTCTGTTTCGCAGAAGGTGTCGCTTCCGCATACCTGGAACGCCGTGGACTGCACCGACGACGAGCCCGGCTACTGGAGGGGTACGGGCTGGTACGAGAAAACGCTTACGGTCAACGACGACCTCACCGGCAAAATGGTGTTCGTGCGCTTTGAGGGGGTCAATCAGGAAACTGACCTCTGGGTGAACGGGGTCTATGCTGGCAACCACAAGGGCGGCTATACGGCATTTACCTTCGATATCAGCGCACTGATACATAACGGCGCGAACAGCTTCCGTGTCAAGGTGGACAATTCCCATAACGAGGGGATTCCTCCCATGTCGGCCGACTTTACCTTCTTCGGCGGCATCTACAGGGATGTGTCGCTCCTTTTCGTGCCGGAAAATCATATCAGCGTCGAGCATTATGCCAGCGACGGCGTATATATCACCACTCCGGAAGTCGGCTCCGGTAGCGCGTCGGTGAAGATAGAAACCCGTCTGAGCATCGCCCGGCCGGAAAAGAAGATGACCCTGGAGCACACCATCCTGGCTCCCGACGGCTCCGTGGCGGCTACGGTCCGCCGGCGTCTCAGCAATCCTTCCGGCAGCCTGACGGTCCAGTCAGATGCTGTGGTGTCCGATCCCAAGCTGTGGGATGTGGACAATCCTCAGCTTTACACTGCCGTTACCCGTCTCCTGGATAAAAAGGGCAATGTAGTTGATTCTCAGAGAAATACTTTCGGAATTCGCAGCTTCAGCTTCGACCCGGAAAAGGGCTTCTTCCTTAACGGACGGCACCTCAAACTCATAGGCACCAACAGGCATCAGGATTTCAAGGGCATGGGCAATGCCCTTACGGACGAGATGCATCTCCGCGACATACGCCTTCTCAAGAACATGGGCGGCAACTTCCTCCGCATCGCCCACTACCCCCAGGACCACCTGGTGTCCGACGAATGTGACAGGCTTGGAATACTCAGCTGTGTGGAGATACCGGTAATCGACCGTATAGGTTATGCCGATGATTTCACGGCAAACTGCGTTAATATGGCCCTGGAGATGGTGTACCAGTATTTCAACCATCCTTCGATGATTGTCTGGGCCTATATGAACGAAGTGCTTCTCAGGGACACCCCGTGGAAGAAGGACGGAATACCTCAGGAAGATTATTACGCCAGAGTGAAGGCCTGCGCTTCCGCAATCAATGATGCCATCCGTCAGGCGGACCCGGCACGCCCGACGATGATTCCTTTCGACTCCAGCCGCAAAAGATACAAGCAGAGCGGGCTTTGGGAAGTCCCTGATATAGTGGGACTTAACCTCTATTACGGATGGTACTACAGGACCTTCGACCATCTGGCACCCGCCCTTGACGAGTATCACGGCATGTATCCGGGAAAGACTCTATTCCTTACCGAATATGGAGCCGATGCCGATTCCCGCCTCCATTCGTTTGAGCCGGAGTGTCACGACTATACCTGCGATTTCTCTCTTCTTTTCCATAAAAAGTACCTTCCCGTGATTCTGGAGAAGGACTATCTTGCCGGCGCTACTGTATGGAATATCAACGACTTCCATTCGGAGGCCAGAGGTTTTGCGGTGCCGCATTTCAATCTCAAGGGGCTCACGACCAGCGAAAGGACGCCAAAGGACAGTTACTGGATGTACAAGGCACTGCTGGGCAAAGGACCTTTCGTGCGTATCGGAGGCTCCGACTGGAAGATACGCGGCGGCCAGGCTTCCGGAGGCGTCTGCACGCAGCCGGTGGAGGTCTTTGCTTCCGCTGACCGGGTGGAGCTTAGCTTGAACGGGAAATCGCTGGGAGTCAAGCAGGTAGAAAATGGATATGCGGGCTTTGACGTGCCGTTCACGGATGGCGAGAACGTACTCGAAGCCACCGGCTCAGACGGCGCCCGGGATTTCCAGCGGGTGGATTTCCGCCTTATTCCGGAAGACATGTCCCGATTCAGGGAAATCAGCGTCCTGATGGGCACCCGCCGCTTCTTTGAAGACCGCGCAGAGGGCCAGATATGGATTCCGGAGCAGGAATACCGGCGCGGCTCCTGGGGCTATGTGGGCGGAGATCGCATGTACCAGAAGAACAGCGGCGGTCCCCGTCCGGCTTTCGAATCCGATATAGAGCTGACGGACCGGGATCCCGTTTTCCAGACGCAGAGGGCCGGCCTGGAGGCCTTCAAGGCAGATGTTCCGGACGGAGCGTATTACGTTTATCTGTATTTTGCAGACCTCACCGGTCCGTACAAGGGCAAGCCCATTCCGTACGCTCTCGGCAGCGATGCCGTTGCGGGCGAGGTGGCGGAGCGCGAGTTCTCCGTCAGTATCAACGGGACGACTGTCCTGAAGGATTTCAATATTGCGGGCGAATACGGTTATCACACTGCGGTTATAAAACGCTTCCCTGTGAGTGTCGAGGGCGGAACCGGCCTCTCCGTGAATTTCCTGCCATCCAAGGGATTACCTGTCCTGAACGCCATAAGAATAGTCCGGTTTGAATAGTTAATTTGTACAGATTATGGAATCTTTGTTTGATATTAAAGGAAAAGTAGTGGTTGTGACCGGCGCCTGCGGGGTGCTGGGCGGTGAGATTGTGCGTTATTTCGCAGCCCAGGGCTGCAAGGTCGTGATGCTTGCGAGGGCGCATTCCGAGGAGAAGGCGCTCGCCATGGTGCAGGCGGTCAAGGCCGACGGGGGAGAGGCCATGTTCCTGGCTTCCGACGTCCTGGATCAGGCGGTCCTGGAAGACAATCTGAAGGCGATTCTCAAGTCCTACGGCCGGCTAGATGTGCTACTCAATGCAGCCGGAGGCAATATGGGCCCCGCAAATGTCCAGCCGGACCAGACCATCGAGGACCTGGATATAGACGCCATGAAGAAGGTCTGCGAGCTTAACATCTTCGGCACCGTCATACCGACCAAGGTGTTCGTACGGCCCATGGTGGAGCAGAAGAAAGGCTCCATCATCAATTTCTGCTCGATGTCGTCCTTCCGCCCCCTCACGCGCGTTGCGGGATACGGCATCGCCAAGGCGGGTATAGCCAGCTGGACCGAGTGGCTGGCAGGAGAACTTGCGACCAAGTACGGCGACGGCATACGAGTCAACGGCATTGCTCCCGGATTCATCCTGTCCAACCAGAACAGGACCCTCCTGACCAATCCCGACGGCTCGCTTACGGACCGCTCGCATAAGATACTGGGGCACACTCCTTTTGGCCGCTTCCTGCAGCCCGACGAGCTTACCGGCACCCTGCACTACCTTGCCAGCGACGCCTCCAAAGGCGTGACCGGCACCATCTCGGTAGTGGACGGCGGCTTCAACAGTTTCAGTATTTAGCTGAATTACAATTATTTATTCCCGAAGCGGTAGATGCAGGTCTGGGTGTACTGTTCACCCGGACGCAGGATTACGTTGCCGAAGTCGGGATGGTTGACGGCATCGGGATACTGCTGGGCTTCAAGGGCAAGCGAGCTGCGGAAACCGAGGACGTTTCCGTTGGCACCCTTTTCTTTACCCTCGAAGAAGTTTCCGCTGTAGAACTGCAGGCCGGGCTGGTCGGACAGGACTTCTACCCAGCGTCCAGAAACGGGATCCTCCACCCTGCACATAAGTTCCACGGAGTCGCTCTCTTTGTCTATGCACCAATTGTGGTCGTAACCGCGGGCATTCTTGAGCTGCTCGTTTTCCTGGCCGATGAAGTCTCCGATGGCATGGGGCTCGCGGAAATCGAACGGAGTGCCCTCTACCGGTGCGATCTCCCCGGTGGGAATGGACAGGGCGTCGATGGGTATGTAACGGGATGCCTTGATGTACATAATATACTCCTCAACGCTGCCGTTACCTTCTCCCCGCAGGCAGAAGAAAGGATGGTTGGAGAAGTTGACGGGAGTGGGCTTGTCCGTTGTGGCACAGTAACTTACCTTGAACTCACCGTTAGGAGTCAGGGAGTAGGTCATGTGCATGTCCAGATTGCCGGGATAGCCTTCCAGCCCGTCCGGGTGAACCAGGTGGAGGACGATGGACGTTTCGTCTGCCGATTCCACGTCCCATACCAGATTGTCCACCCCCTTGAATCCGCCGTGAAGGGTATTCTTCCCGTTATCGTTGGCCGGAGTTTTATACTCGACGCCGTCGACAATGAAGGATGCGTTGCCGATGCGGTTTGCGACAGGGCCCACGCACGCTCCGAGGAAACGCTCGCCCGGAGGCGTAATATAGTCCTGGATATTGTCGTGGCCGACAACGATGCTCGTCACGTTGCCGTCCTTGTCCGGCGTAAAGATGGAAACCACTCTCGCACCGAAATTGGTGACCTGCATGGTGATGTTTCCGTTCTTAAGGGTGTAAAGCGCAACGGGCTTCCCGTCCACTTCCGCCTGGAAAGCCTCGGCGGACATCAGTTTTACTCCGGGATTGCAACATCCCTGCATCAAAGCGGCGGCTACTATGCCGAAAAGCAGTTTTTTCATAAACATTGGTTCTAGCGCATTAAAGGTACGTATAAAATGTCAATCATGCAAAAAGCCTTTTGAAGAGGAGAAAAAAAAGATTATATTTGCAAATTGGAGACGACCTCATAAGATAATGCTGGAACGAGAGACATTCGACAAGTTTTGCGTCGCAAAATATCCGGGTTTTGTAGCGTATGCGCATCTCTGCCTCAGGGGTGGAGACACGGCATGGGCTGAGGACGTGGTGCAGGATGTGCTCTATTCAGTATGGAAGAGGAGGCTGTTCTTATGGCGGGATTCCGCAAACGGAGGGTACAGAATCCATGCATATTGTCTTCGCAGTATCTTCAACCGCTGCATTGATTACATGGAGCACAGGAAGACGCAAATGGCATACGAGGCGGAGGAAAAGGCGTTTCTTGAAATGGCGGAGAAGTATTACGACCCGGACCGCAACCCGGTTATCCGTCATTTGTTCGACCAGGATTTGAGGGCCTCCCTGGACCATGCCATCGAAGCGCTCCCCGACAGGAGCGGGGAAGTTTTCCGCCTGAGTTATATCGAGGGCTTTACCCATGCGGAGATTGCTGAAAAACTCGGCATTTCGGAAAGGACGGTCGACTGGCATATATATAACGCACTCCAGTCTCTCCGCTCGTCTCTGAGCGGAGCGTAAAAAATCTATTTTTTACCCGGTAGTTTGTCCTGCTTATCCGTATATTAAACATACGGATATGAAATACTACAACATAAACAACAGCCAGAAAGAGCGTCTGGAGGCCTATAGAGGGGCTCTGGACGAGGCTTTCCGTGCGGCGTCGGACCCGTCGATGGATGAGCGTACGGCGCGGATGACAGAACGTTTGAATGCAAGGATCGAAGCGGATGCCGCCCGCAGACGTCGCTTTTGGACTGTAACTAAGCCGATTGCGGCCGTGGCGTGCCTGCTGGTTGTAGCCTTGCTGGTCTGGAGGAAACAGTCTTCTGCAGACCTTGACGGACTACGGCAGCAGGGGGTGGCCTACGAGAATACCGAGTCTGAAGTGAGAAGGGTTTCGCTTCCGGACGGGACCAGCGTCTGCCTTCAGTACGGGGCAAGCCTGAGTTTCGCGGAAATAGACGGGATGCGCCTGGCGGAGCTCAGCGGCGAGGCCTATTTTGACGTGGCCCGGGATTCGATCCGCCCGTTTGTCGTAAAGACGGAGGCTTTGGACCTGAAGGTGCTTGGCACCGCTTTTAGCATTTCCGCCACACCCGGTAATTCCAAGACCGATGTCATCCTTGAACATGGTTCAGTGAGACTTCTGACAAAGGGCGGTGCGACAATCTTGCGCCTGACGCCCAATCAGAAGGCTGTATACGATACCGCGAGCGGAGATATATCCGTTGAAAGCATCTCTGCAAAAACAGCCATACAGCAGGAATACGGACTGGTCAGCCTGGAAAATGCAAGAGTTGACGAGATAATCCGTTCCATCGAATCCCAATATGGCATCAAGGTCAGTGCTTCTGGATACAACCCTACCAAACAATATCATATGAGTTATTTCCGGAGCGACAGCGTAAGCGACGTGCTTGCAATGATGGAAGTGCTTACCGGAGGACATTTTTCATCCAGTAATTTATTATAGGTAATGATAAAGAGCGTACTCATAGCTTTGCTTACCAGTAATCTGATACTGGGCGGTCCCTATAAGGTGGACATCTCACAGCAAAATGCAACCGTAAAGACGTTCACCGACGAATTTACGGCGCAGACCAGCGTCCCTTTCTCCTATGAAAGCGAACTGGCGTCCCATTCGCTCGGAGAGATATCACTGCATGGAGACGATACGCTGGAATCCCTTCTGTCGGCTGCTTTCAGCGGCAAGGGTGTCAGTTTCAAGGTGGTGAACGACATGGTCGTCCTGACTAAAGCCCCTTTACCGGTAACCACTGCTTCACATGGAACCAAACAGACTCCCCGCCAGGAGAAAGTGACGCTTGCCGGCACCGTGGTGGACGATGCCGGAATTGGAGTTATCGGTGCTTCTATAGTGATTCAGGGAACTACGCAGGGCACCGTAACGGACCTGGACGGCCACTTCTCCCTCACTGCGGAGCGCGGTGCCACCATCGTGGTCAGCTCCATCGGCTACAATGATTATACTTTTGTGGCGGACAAGGAAGCGAAGGGCATGACAATACACCTTAAGGAATCGACCGAATTCCTGAAAGAAATTGTGGTTGTGGCTTACGGTACGGTTAAGAAGGTCAATCTTACCGGTGCCGTGGACCAGGTGAGTTCGGAAGTGTTCGCCGGGCGTCCCGTGGCAAATGCCACCCAGATGCTCCAGGGTGTTGTACCCAACCTGAACATCGAACTGGTTGACGGTAAACCCGGCCGTAGTGCAGACTATAACATACGAGGTACGACATCGGTCGGCGCCGGTGGTTCTGCCCTTATCCTTATCGACGGCGTTGAAGGAGACCCTACGACTCTGAACCCCAACGATATCGAGAGCGTTTCCGTCCTCAAGGATGCCGCATCCGCGGCGGTTTATGGTTCAAGGGCGCCGTACGGCGTGGTAATCATCACAACGAAGAATCCTACCGGAGAGGGCAGGCCCAAAATCAGCTACACCGGCAGCTATTCGATAATGGATCCTACAGCCATCCCGGATATCGTCACTGACGGTTACGTCTATGCCTGCCTGTTCCAGGAGGCATATTACAACGTTTCCGGCAAGTACCACACCACCCTGAACAATACCCAGGCATTCTCCCGCACATGGCTGGAAGAATTCCGCCAGAGGCAGCTTGCCGGAATCCAGCGCACTACGGAAATCGGAGAGGACGGTAAATATGTTTACTACGGAAACGAGAATTACTATGATTTCCTGTACAAGGACTTCACTACGGCGCAAACACACAACGTGTCTGTGAGTGGAGGCAGCAAGGATTTCAACTACTACGTGTCCGGGCGTCTTTATCAGTATGACGGCCTGTTTTCCCTGAGTACCGACATGTACCGCACGATGAATCTCCGTGCCAAAATGAACCTGAACCTGCGGCCATGGCTTAAACTGACGGAGAATATCACTGTAAACAACGAATTCTACCACATACCGAGCACATCCAACAAGCAGAGTTCAGGTAACTACTGGACTGCAATCAATATGGCAGGCCATCCCAGCTCGCCTATCTTCAATCCAGACGGGACAATGACCAAATCCGGCGCTTATTCCGTAGGCGGCCTTGTAACCGGAAACAACTACAAGAACCGCTACGTAAAGAATTACAAGACCACAACGGGACTCAGGGCCACTTTCTTCGACAATTCCCTGCGTTTCAATGCCGACTTCACCTATGCCGACAGAGGCAAGGAAGAAGTACAGAAGCGCACGGTGGTTCCCTACAGCGAGGCTCCGGGCGAAATAACCTATCTCGGTACGCCGGGTACCGACGACTATCTGCAGGAATACTTTTCCGAGACGGACTATATAGCCGCCAACGCCTATGCCGAGTATGAGAAGACCTTTGCCGGAAAACACTATTTTAAGGCTATGGTCGGTTACAACTACGAGCGCGAGAAGTGGAAGAGTGTCACCTCGAAGCGATACGAACTGCTGACCTACGACACCGACGCCATTAACCTGGCGCTCTCCGACGATATGAGCATTTCATCCTCGGAAAGCCGGTGGAGAGTTGCCGGTTTCATGTACCGCCTCAATTATAACTTCGACGAGCGCTATCTTTTCGAGGTAAACGGCCGTTACGACGGTTCTTCCAAATTCCCCACAAACAGCCAGTGGGGCTTCTTCCCGTCGGCCTCTGCGGCATGGCGCGTTTCCCAGGAACACTGGTGGAAGGTGAGCCCCAAACTGATTTCCAACCTGAAGATCAGGGGGTCATTCGGCGAACTGGGCAACGGTAGTGTAGGAACTTATGCCTTCATGGAAAAGTTCAGCTACACCAATATGGGTAAGGGCACAAGCGAATGGAGCCGTTCGCTGGACGGAGTGAGCGGCATGCGTTACACCAGCGTTCCTTCCCAGATTCCGGACAACCTGACCTGGGAAACGGCCCAGACGCTGGACGTCGGCCTGGACCTTGGCATGTTCAGTGAAAGGCTTGAGTTTGTGTTCGACTGGTACAAACGCCGCACATACAACATGTATACGACCGGCCCCACTCTCCCGGACACTTATGGAGCCGATTCGCCGAAAGGCAATTATGCCGACATGTACACCCGCGGCTGGGAATTTTCACTCACCTGGCACGACAGCTTCACTCTGGGGTCATCTCCGTTCAACTACGGCCTCAAAGCCACCCTGGCCGACAGCCGTTCCTTCATCACAAAATACTACAACCCCACATATTCCATCAAGGACTACTATGAAGGATACGAAATCGGCGATGTATGGGGATATCGGGTTGAGGGCATTTTCCAGAACCAGGAGCAGATTGACACCTACTGGACCGACATCAATACCGGGTTGCCCATCCCTTATGAGCAAACCCGTATCCGTATGCACGATGACGGCATAACCAGGCCGGGACATGTGATATTCTCCGACCTTAACAACAACAATCAGATTGATTCGGGCTCGGATACCGTTGACGATCCGGGTGACCAGACCATCATAGGTAATACCAGGCCGCGTTTCCCTTATTCTTTCACTTTCGATGCCGACTGGAAGGGATTCTTCGTTTCGGTATTCTTCCAGGGCGTGGGCAAGCGCTTGTGGTGCCCCACCAAGGAAGGCCCGTTCTGGGGACAGTACTGCCGTCCTTACGCGCAGGCCTACAAGTGGCAGCTGGACAACTGCTGGGATCCCGTCACCAATCCGGATGCCCTGCTTCCCATCTACACCGGTTATTGCGGTATCTCCTGGCAGAGTAAAAACATCGACCGCTATATGATGGATGTATCCTACATCAGGCTCAAGAACCTCCAGTTCGGTTACAACTTCCCCAAAAAGTTGATCAGCAAGCTTAGCATGTCCGAGATGTCGGTCTTTTTCTCTGCTGAGAACCTCTGGACCTGGTCGCCACTGCACAAATACACGACAGACTTTGATGTGGTGACGGTTTGTTACGGTTCCGACGATGACCTGGGAGGAAGTCAGGGCGACGGTTACAACTATCCTACAATGCGTACATTCAGCTTTGGGCTGAAAGTTGGTTTTTAAAAGCATGAGGCCATGAAAAAAGCATCCATACTATACTTCATTGCGCTGCTGCTAGCAGGATCTTCCATCCTTTCCTGCACACTTGACGAGCCCCTGATCACGCAGGCCGACCGCAAAACCGTATTCGGCACGGAGACCGGCGTACAGTCCTACGCATATTCACTGTACTCCGTACTGCCTTCGCTGGACGAGGTCTTCTATCTGGAATCTTCGCATGTGGACTACTGCGCGGCAAGCAGTTATTGGGATTTTTACCTGGACGGAACGTATAATCCGGAACAGAAAACATCCTGGGGCTGGAGCGGCCTCCGGAGGATAAACTACTTCCTTGATGCCGTCCAAAGCGAGGACTGTACCGTCAGCGAAGATATTAAGGAGCATTACCTTGCCCTTGGCAAATGGTTCAGGGCCTGGTATTATTTCGATAAGCTCTGCGATTACGGCGGTGTTCCGTGGTTCGAGCACCTTGTGAGCAGTACGGACGAGGCAACCCTCTACAAAAACAGGGATTCACGGGACGTGATTGTGGACCACATGATAAAAGACCTGGACTATTGCTACGAGAATCTGCAAACCATATCTTCTGTAGGCAATACCCTCGTATCCAAGTATGCGGCACTCATGCTTAAAGCCCGCATCTGCCTGTACGAAGCCTCCTGGAAAAAGTACCACAATCTCCCTGACGAGATTTACACTTCCGAGGACCTGTACCGCCTTGCCATAAGCGCATGCGACATGATCATGAAATCCAACAGGTTCTCCCTCAATACCGCACCCGGTTCCAAGGGAGCCTACAGGAGTCTTTGGTACAGCGAATCCCTGCTTGAGAATGAGGTCATCCTGGGCCTCGCAACCGATGCGGACTACGGCATATACAATTCGGCCAACAGGCATTTCAACACTAACTACGGCAACGGAGACTGCCCATCCAGGGCCTTCCTCCATACTTATCTGACTCTGAACGGCACTCCTTTCACGGATAAGGAGAATTATTCCGCAACCCTCTTCAGGGACGAGTTTACAAACCGTGACCTTCGTCTGAGGCAGACCGTAAAGAACCCGGATTATGAAATGTACGGAGCCACATCGGCCGACCTTGTAGCAGACATCATCCACCAGAATGCCATTACCGGCTACCAGATTATCAAATTCGTCGTGGACGATGTGCAGTACGACAAATCTTCCATAGGTATCAATTCCATGCCTCTGATGCGCTATGCCGAGGTCCTTCTCATCTATGCTGAGGCAAAGGCGGAACTTGGTGAAATCACCAATTCCGACTGGGCCAAGACCATCGGAAAACTCCGTGCCAGGGCCGGCATCACCGGAGGCCTGAACTCCCTTCCCACCTATCTGGATCCCTACATGAAGCAGGTTTTCTATCCTGACGTCACCGACCCCGTGATAATGGAAATCCGCCGTGAGAGGACAATTGAACTGTTCTTCGAGGGTTTCCGCATACAGGATCTTAACCGATGGGCGGAAGGACACCTCTTTGAGGATCTTCCCTGGACCGGAATACATATTCCCGACTTGGATGTCGCAATCGACGTAAGGGGCAAAGGCAGGGAAGATTACTATTTCTCAATGAAACCGCTCAGCGAGATTCCCGCCGCGCACAAGAACTATTATGTGCAAATACTCCCGGAGGAATCTACCGAACAGGGCTTGAGGGCGATCCCCAATCCTGCAGGCGGATATGATCTGCTGTTTGTCTATGCCGTGCCGCGCATCTGGCACGACGACGACAGGCAGTACCTTAACCCCATCCCTCCGCAGATTATCCGCGAGTACAGGGCAAAAGGCTATACTTTGACGCAGAATCCCCACTGGCCCGAATGGACAGGCGAATAAATAAGAGGCTTATGAAACACAATATCATTAATGTTTTGACAATTCTGTCCGTGGCGGCATGCCTGGTTTCCTGCCATAAGGTAAGGGACTACGACTATTCCCGCTGGTATGCCGACCCTGAAGGCTCCAACGCGGGCAGGCCCCTGAATGTGATGTCCTTCAACTGGAGAACCGAAACTTCCAACGATCCCGGGGAAACCAGCTGGGCTTCCCGCCGCCCGGCCGTCGCAGCCATGCTGAAGGACAAGAGCCCGGTTCTTATGGGCTGCCAGGAATGCCAGCCCAGCCAGCGCATTCAGATTCTGGCCGACGATCCCAGGTACCTTACTATAGGCGACAATCTCGGTTACTCCAATGACGAGACGGAGTGCGACGTTATATTCTATATGAAGGATTCAGTAGAAGTACTTGCCCATGGTACATTCTTCCTCACGGATACGCCGGATGTATACAGCCGTCTCAACCAGTCAAACCACTATCGCGTCTGCACATGGGGCCGCATGAAGATGAAGGCCGACGGCAAGGAGTTCTACCATTTCAATACCCACATCGACTATCTCACCGATGCCCAGCAGCCGGAAATGGACGCTATCCTTACCAATGTCAAGGCTATCAACACCGACAATCTGCCCATGTTCCTTACGGCTGACTGGAATGCCGAGGAGAGCTCGGACATTTTCAAGGACATCAAGGATTATGGCTTCATGAGCGCGCGCCTGGAAGCTGTTATCGGCGATTCTTACAGGACTTTCAACGGATTCGGGAGCGGTTCCCAGACGCTTGACCACTGCTGGTTCAAAGGCTTCTCCGGCGTAAGCCGGTTCACTACCGTCCGGGACAGGTATGCAGGAATCACCTATATCTCGGACCATTATCCCATCAATATCATTTTGAAATTCTGAGCGCCTTATGAGAAAGCTGATTACTCTGACACTCATCATTGCCGCGGCCCTTTCGTGCAGCCAAAAGCCGGAAGTAGTGGTTACGGCGGCGTTCACCACCAACCGGGATGTAATTCACGTAGGGGAGGAGCTGGTGATAACAAACACCTCTACCGTGGAAAACAACATCCTGGCCTTCTGCAAATGGGAATACGGGAACCTGGAAACTGGTTTCCAGAATTATTACGGACTGGAATTCGAGGGCCTGAGCTTTGACGCTCCCGGCATGTACACCATAACCCTTACCGCCTATGCCGAACAGGGGGCCGGCGAAGACACTTATACCAGACAGATAATGGTCGTTGAGGAAAACGATATCCCGTGGGCCGATTTTGAATGCCCTTCCGTTGCCAAGGTAGGTGAGGAGGTCCTGTTCGAAGACAGGTCTGTGGACAACATCGGCGGTATCAAGACATGGAACTGGAAGATCGGAGATATCGTTTCCGGTTTTGACTCTCCGGTGATTGTCTTCGAGACTCCTGCCCTGGGGGTGGAAGTCACCCTTACGGTTACGGATGCGTTTGGGGCAAGCGGCAGCGTTACCAAGTATATCGACATAACAGCTTAACCGGATATGAAGATGAAGAGAATTATTCCCGTATTACTGCTGCTCCTGCCTTTGGCTTCCTGTCACAAACAGGATGTACCTGAGCCGGAGAATGTCGTTGCCTTCGTCTCTATCCGTTCTTTTGAAACCAAGGCGCAGATCGGCACCAACACCCTCCCAAGCTGGAGCGAGGGGGACAAGATTGCCGTTGTAGGAGACGATATCGACAATCCTTCCGAGTTCACCCTGTGTTCCGGAGCCGGGTATTCTGTCGCTTCGTTCGAGGGCGTGAAACCGGAAGGGGAGAGCTGGATTGTATGTTGTCCTTCCGATGGCAGATGTGACGGAGAAACGTTCCGTGCGTCCCTCAGCACTGTTGTAAGCCATGCTGTCCCTGACCAGCCGCTGGGCATCCTTCCTATGTGGGGCCATACAAGAGACCTTTCTTCCGTGAGTCTTGAGAGTCCCTGCGGTATCCTTAAGCTGGAGCTCAAAGGCAGCGCGGAACTGAAATCCATTACTCTGGATGCCGGCAAGCCGATATCCGGAGAGTTCCTGTACAACATCCCGGCGAGTCTTTTTGCCATGATAGGCGGCGCTAATATTATCAAGATGGACGCCGCCGGTACGGAGCTTATACCCACCAGGGCAGTGCCCTTCTACTTCATTCTTCCTCCGGGGGAATATGACGAACTGGTTCTCAGCATCACGGACTCCACAGATGACGTAACCTACATCATCGTGGACGATACCGTGGTGATCGAGGCCGGAGTGTTCTCTTCAGTTTCATTCGATCTTAATGCAATCTAATCAAGAACCATGACGATGAATCGTGTTTGTATTGCCTCAATAATCGCGCTGGCAGCATTTACGGCCCTTGCCGGATGTGACCAGAAGCCCATGGCCGTGAAACTGGAGGCGCCCGTTCCGGTGGTGGCGTCTGCCGGAATCAACAATGCAACCATAATGTGGGAAAGGGTGAAGAATGCCGCTTCCTATCAAGTGGTGGTAAATGATGGCGCGCCGCTTTCTACCGAGGGTACTACCATTACCATCCAGAACCTTGCCCCTTCCACCACCTATTCCCTCAAGATGAAGGCCATTGCGCCCGAGGGAGGCACCGAGTGGCTGGATTCGGAGTTCTGCGAGCCTGTCAGCTTCACAACGGCAGGGAAGAAGCCGCTGGGGACACCTGTACTCACAGTCTCGGATATCCTTTCCGGCGGATTCACCGTTTCATGGAAGGCCGTGAAGAATGCGGAGAAATACGTATACAAGGTCGGGGACGCCGCAGAGCAGGAAACATCCGAGCTTACTTTCACCGCTGACGGCCTCAAGCACTCTACCGAGTATGTCGTCAAGGTAAAAGCCGTACCTTCGGCTTCACAGGCAGAATTCTCAGTTGACAGCGAGTGGGCCGAGACCAAGGTCACCACGGCCGCAAAAGCCACACTTGCCGCGCCTGTCCTTTCATCCGACTGCATCCATACCAACGGATTTACAGTCCTGTGGACTGCGGTACCTGGGGCGGGCAAATACAATTACAGGCTCGACGGCGGGGCGGTCCAGACCACGAGCGACGTGTCTGTGGCATTCAACTCCCTTTCAGCCCTTACGACCTATACGGTGGAGGTTCAGGCAGCACCTTCGGATGCCAATGCGGCTAACTACGACGTCAGCAGCTGGGCCAGCATCCAGGTTAAGACCCTGGACCTGGTCACCCTTGGTGCACCTCAGTTGAAGGCCGAAAATATCCTCGCCACAGAATTCACGGTAAGCTGGCCTGCCGTTGAAAATGCCGGAGCATATATGTGCTCTTTCAACGGCGCAGATTTCGTCGCTGTGAACGGCACTTCCGTGAAATACGATGGCCTTAACAGCGAGACCGTCTATAACGTTAAGGTATATGCCATTCCGTCAGAGGCCGGAAAAGTCACGTACAAGGCCGGCCCCTCGTCTTCCATCGACGTTACCACCAAGCAGGGAGAAAGCGCCGACGATAAAGGCGGCAGCCTGTCTGATTTTGATGAAAAGCCCATCTTCTAATCCCGAATGAGTATGAAAAAGTTTGCATATATCATATTTGCGGCAACGCTGGCCGCAGCGGCGGTTTCCTGTACGAAAGAGCTTGACAATCCTGCAGGATCGGGCGACCCCGGCATGGTGACTTTTACCGCCACCACGGCACAGACAAAGACTGATATCCAGGACGGCCACACCGTCTGGTCCCTGGATGATAAAATCAGGGTGTTTTATGATGAAAGCAGCGCGGAGGCCAAACTGAAGACAGGCGAGAATACCTCTTCAGCTACTTTTGAAGCGGCGGTTCCCGACAACGTGGACTATTATGCCGTTTATCCTGCTGCAATCGCATCCTCGAAGACCGGGGCCGACAAACTCAGCGTTACCATTCCCCAGGTGCAGGCAGGAAACTTCGGCCACAGCCACATTGCAGTAGCAAAGGGCGTGAACAAAGCTTTTGTTTTCTCCAATGTAAACTCCTTCCTCAAGATAACCCTTCCGGAAGCCGGTTATAAGCGCATTGTGGTGGAGTGCCCTGCAGGAAAGCCCCTGTCCGGCTCACTTTCGGTCGATCTCCAGGGAGGCAGCCCTGCCGTATCCCTGGGCGCCGACGGAAATCCGTCCGTTGAAATCTGTTCCGAGGCTGGTTTCCCCGCGGGCGACGTTTACATCAGCATTCTTCCGGGCGTTTCCCACGACAAGGGTTTGCTGCTAAAGTATTATGATTCCGACTTTAAGGGTTCATTCTATCTGGACAAGGCACTGGTCTCCGAGATTTCCACCATCCACAGTTTCGGTGAGTTCGGCGTTACCGGCGACTACTTCGTTTCCCTTGAAGGTGCAGGTAACAAGAGAGGTCTTACAGCGGCAAACGCCATGGACCTTGCGTCATTCAAGGAATTCATGACCAGGCCCGAAGATGCAACCAAGGCTTCAGCCTGGGCAAAGGCATTAGACGGCGCCACTATACACCTTGCCGCCGGCACCTATGATTTTCAGGATTCCCTGCTGGTAGCATTTCCCGGAGTTGACGATCCGATAAACGTGAGTTTTGTGGGTGATAAATCTGTTATTACCGGAAATGAAGGCCACCGCCTGCTTAATATTGGAGTGAACGCAAATGCGTCTTTCAAAAATATCAAATTTGAAAACGGTATCAGTTTTGTCTCCAGGAATGCTCCGATATTGATCAACAATGAGGGTGCAGCATCCTTTGAAGGCTGTACATTCACTAAAAACGTGAACAAAAAGTCGGATGGAACCGGGTATTCCACCGGCGGCTGCATCTATGCCGATGTAGGGACTGAACTGAATTTCGACAATTGCGAATTTACATACAACAGGGGTTCATATGGTGCGACGCTTCTGACGAAAGGCAAGGTAACCATCAAGGACAGCCATTTCCAATACAATGACGGTTCCTGGCCCGGCAGCGCTCTGTATCTGGATCATGAAGATGCTGTTTGCGAGGTGTATAACAGTGTAATTGAGGACAATACCGTCACCAGTGAGGAAGGGAAGAAGCCCAACGGAGGGGCGATAGCGGTTATCCATGGAGATCTCACGATGACCGGATGCTCGATCCTCCGGAACAGCATTCCCGGCCGCAGGGGCGGTGCAATCCGCAGCGAAAACTCCAGCCACGCAAAGTTGATAAACTGTACGGTCAAGGAGAATACCGCCGACTGGGGAGGAGCTATCAATGTTGTCGACAATTCCGTCTTTGAGATAGAAGGAGGCTTATATCAAGCGAATTACAGCAAGGGCGGCGGCTGTATCCTCACCGGGTCCGGTACCAACGCAGGCGTCATCATAAAGGATGCCATATTCAAGGAGAACTATGTCTTAAAGGGTGGCCGGTACGGAGGTGTAATCCGCCACGAAAGCAACGGAGAACTGACAATCCTGGGAACGACATTCGAGGATAATTACTCCGTTTACAACGGTGAAGATGAGGCCTTCGGCGCCGCGGTATCCATCTCATATGATCAAAACGAAGCTCCAGTCACCATAGACGGATGCTCCTTTGTAGGCAATCACTCAAAATCCGGTGGCGGAGTGGCGTTGAGCTATCAATCCAAGAGCGGAGATGCCGGCAGTGGCTGGATGAAGGTCAGCAACACCCTTTTTGTGGGCAATTACAACGAGTATACCGGCTCTAACAACGAGAATTACGGCCGTCACGCCGGTGCCGTACGCCTCGGTCACGATTCCACCAACAGTTACTTCGATAATTGCACGTTCCTCGACAACTATACGTTCGCCGCCGGCAATGAAACAAAGAGTGCTTATGGAGGAGCGGTAACCTTTTATGCCGACGGCATGGGTTACTTCAACAATTGCCGTTTCGAAAACAACAGGGCGACCCGCGGCGGTGCCATTTCGGTCTGGAACTGCAAGGAGAGCGGCATATTCCTGAACGGATGCTCGTTCAGCGGAAACTGGATTTCCGACAAGAAGGGAACCACCATTTATTTCGAGAGAGCCAAGTACTTCGGTATGAACAACTGCAGCATCAACGACAACACATATACCCAGAGCAACGGAGACCATGACGCCTGCTGGGTTTACGTCAGTGGAGATTCTGAAAATATTCTTGAGGAATGCGTCATAAGCAACTGTTCGCTCATCGGCTCTCCCAGAACCTCCGCTTCTCTGGACCCTCTCACGGGTAACGAACTTGTTTATTTGGAGAAGATGCAGAGCGGCAAGAACTATTGTCTGGTAAACAATATCATTGTGGCCGGCAACGGACAGAATTCCTGGTTTGTAAGTGACGGGAAAACCTACGGCTACAACAACGTTTATTCTCTTAAGGCAGGCTCCACTTCATATACCGGATCCGGGGACTCGGCAGGCAAGTCCGCGTCCGATCTCGGTGATCTCGTCTGGGATCAGGGCAATTTTGTATGGAGCTGGAACGGTTCCCTTGCCGGCCATACCGGTATAACAGGCAGCGCTTACTCCAGCGCCGTTGCGGGCGGCAGTTCCCAGTTCAAGACCTGGCTGGAAGAAATCGGCGCCCTTGACAAAGATCAACTTGACAAATCCCGCGGCAGCGGAAGCTGGTGGCCGGGTGCTTATCAGAAATGATGAAAGGAAAAGGATTCATAACGCTTTTGCTGCTTTGCAGCTGCATGTCACTGAACGCCCAGACGGTGGTCAAGGTCGATCCTGCCACAGTCCTGGGTCCGGTGAAACCGATGAATGCCGCGAACAACGGCCCCACGGAAATGACGATGGCGGAATACAAGGATCTTCGGATTCCGTATGCCCGCACGCACGATACCCCTCTGGGAACCGAATACGGCGGTCACTGCATCGACATCAACCAGATATTCCCCGATTTCAACGCCAATGTCAACTCTCCCCGGTCCTACGACTTCACGATGAGCGACATTGTCCTGAAGGATATGCTTGAAGCCGGTGCCGAGCCGTTCTTCCGCCTTGGCCAGAGCATCGAGCATCAGAAGAGGAAATACGGCATATACCCTCCTAAGAATTATAAGAAGTGGGCCAGGATATGCGAACACATTATCCGCCATTACAACGAGGGCTGGGCCGACGGATACCGTATGGGTATCCATTACTGGGAAATCTGGAACGAACCCGATCTGGACCAGCCGGGTGACCGCTGGAAAACGGATCCGCGCACCTGGGGCGGTACCATGGAGCAGTTCAACGAACTGTATGAAACGACAGCCCGGCACCTGAAAAAGTGCTTCCCGGATTTGAAAATCGGCGGACCGTCTTTCGCCAATCCACGCAAGTACGGACCGGATTTCCTGGACTACGTGAAGAAGAAAAACGTACCTCTGGACTTCTTCTCGCATCATATGTACCACCGCAAACCTGCGCGCATCGTAGAGGATGTGCGCATCGTTCGTCAAATGCTGGACGAGAGGGGATTCACCGGAACGGAGTCCATACTCAACGAATGGAACTACAACCGGAGCTGGGACGAGCATGATTTCTACAGCCGCAAGGTACGGCCTACGGTCAAGGCCGCGGCCTTCGTTGCGGCAGTGATGTGCGAATGCCAGAACGCCCCGCTGGACATGCTGATGTACTACGACCTCCGTCCCAACACCATCTGGTGCGGGCCCTGGGCGCCTTTCGTTTATGAGATCCGCCCTCCGTACTGGGCTCTTTACTATTGGGCAGAACTGGCAGACTATGGAAAACAGATTGCAAGCACCTGCGACACAGGCAACATTTACACCTGTGCCGCCATCTCGGAAGACGGCCGCGTCCGGCTTCTGATATCCAGATACCACGAGGACGACAGCCATAACACGCCTCGTGAAGTTACTCTAAGCCTTCCTGCCGGCTGGCAGGTCACAGGCATGCGGATTACCGACAGCAACGGCATGGACCGCAGAGCGGAAGCCTCCGCTTCCGTAGTGCTGGAGTCCAATGCACTTGCCCTCATTGAGATCGAACCAATTAACAATAATCACCAATAATAAAACAATGAAAAAAGGCACTATTTACACCAGCCCTTCAGTCCGGGTGATTGAAGTGGCACAGAACAGGACCCTTTGCACCAGCGAGGGTACTACCCAGAATTACGGAACAGAAAGTATCTGGGAGCAAGGAACTGACAACGAATAAAAGAGGAATGGCCATGAAAAAGATTTACAAAGCACTCCTTTATTCCTTTTTCGCACTGGCTGTAGTCGCCTGCGAAATTGAAGTCACTCCCGTCGAAGAACCTGAAAACATTATCCCCGAGGGCTATACCGAGTTGGTCCTCACTGCCGTCAGCGAGCAGACGAAGACCGCTTTGGACGGGGCCAACACCGTATGGTCCGAAAACGACGCCATCAAGGTCATCTGCAGCGATGGCTCTGCATCCAATTTCACCCTTGTCAGCGGCGCCGGCAGCACTACCGGTGATTTCCGCGGACTGGTTCCCAGCGGCAAGACCGCCCTGTATGCGGTTTATCCTGCCGCCATGTATTCATCTGTCAGCGGTTCAACCGTAAAGGTCAGCATTCCTGCGTCCAGGACCGGAGACTTCGGCAGCGGCAACATCGCCGTGGCCAAGGTTGACTCCGACCACAACATGGCGTTCAGGAACGTCAATTCGTTCATCAGCTTCGTTCTGCCTACCGGCACTGAAGTTACTAGCGTAGAGGTGGAGAGCGTCGCCGGCAGCAATCTGGGCGGCGTGCTTTCCGTTGATTGTTCCGGCGAATATCCCGCTGCCGGTTCCATCGAAAGCGGCGTGTCCACCGTAAGCGCAACCACCAGTGGAGCAGGGACTTACTTCATCGCTATCGCTCCCGGTGTCGCTCATGCCAAGGGCTTCAAGCTTTCCTATAAGAATGGTGACGACGTAACCGGTGTCTACTACCTCAACAGGAACATCACCACCGCCGTCAACATGAACTACACGATGGGAGAGGTCAGCACCAACGGTGATTACTACGTGACCGTCAGCGGCGCCGGTAACCATACCGGTATGGACTGGTCCAACGCTTTCAGCGCAAGCGATATGTGGAAGAGACTGAATCTTGCAGGCACCGATTCCGACACCGACGCAGCCAAACTCGCCGCCATCGACGGCGCCACCTTCCATATGGGAGCCGGCGAGTATGATTTCGCGGCAGATCCTACCATCCGTCTCAACGAAGGTGCTTCGGATCCCATCGTCCTCCACTTCAAGGGAGGTTATCCCGCAGCCGGCGGTACCCAGGACCTGTCCATATACAGGGCCGACATTATTGGCGACAACAACCATCATGCGCTGCGCCTGCGCGGTGTCATGAACGTCAGCTTCGAAGGCATCGGCTTCACCAAGGGCGTGATCAGCGTGGACGGCAGGGGTACCCTTGACCTCAACGCTTCGGGCGAAGGCACAACCCTCAATGTTTCCATGAGCTACTGCTACGTTGGCAACAATAAGAATACATCCATCGATGACGATACGCACGAGAACCACAATCAGGGAGCCGGTCTTTATCTTTACAGCGTCAGCTCCTTCACTGCGGACCACGTGACCTTCGACAACAACAGCGCATATGCCTGCGCCGGCGTAGTCGTCCGCGACTGCAACCCTGTTTTTACGAATTGTACCTTCAGCAACAACACTGTCTACAACAAGGCTGCAGCCGTTTATACGACAGGAACAAGCAACGCTACCGTAGGGGCTTCTTTCACAGGCTGTACGTTCAGCGGCAACGAGTCCCAAGCCTATAATGGGGCCGTCCTGCAGCAGAACAAGGGTACCAACAGTTTTACCAACTGCACCTTCACGAACAATGTCTCCGTGGACAGCGCGGCATCCGGCGAGGATGTCGGTTACGGCGGAGCCATCAATGTGAGCAGCGGCGACCTCACCATTACCGGCGGTACGTTCTCCGGCAATGAAGGTATCTGGGGCGGAGCCATCATGTACAATGCATCCGGCAAAACCCTCAGCATTTCCGGAACCACCTTCTCCGGCAACTCTGCGACGCATGACGGCGGTGCACTTGAACTGAGCAACGGAACCGTAGAACTCACCAACTGCATCTTCAACGACAATGAAGCCCTGCATGACGACATAGACAAGACGTCCGGTGACGGTTACGGCGGCGCAATAGACTGCTACAGCGCTACCAACCTCACCGTCTCCGGCGGTTCATTCTCCGGCAATGTTGCCTGGAGGGGCGGTGCCATGAATATCAATACTACCGGTTCTGTCAGTGTCACCGGCGTCACCTTCACCGGCAACGGCAGTTCTGAGTACACCCGTGCCGGCGGCGCTATCTACGGCAAGAAGAACTGGACCGTTACCGACTGTACCTTCGGCGGCGCAAATGCGGCCGACGGCAACAAGGCCAAGTTCGGCGGAGCCATCAATCACGTAAAGCACGACGGCAATGTCGGAGTTGTCACCCTTAATGGCGGTGTCTTCCGTAACAACGTAGCTAACGAATGCGGCGGCGCCATCTGCGAGGAATCAGCAATGAATATCAACCTTTCCAGTGGCGTTGGCACGCTTTTCCAGGACAATAGAGTGACTGCTGACACCGATACCGACTGCGGCGGCGGCGCTCTCTGGGCAGAAACCTACAGCACGAGCAGCAACAAGAACGTCAAGGTTACGGGAGCCATTTTCAAGGGTAACGAAGCCTACTGCGGCGGCGCATGCCTTGTCTATGGCAACAATTCCGGCCTGTACCTGTATGACTGCACCTTCGGAGGAGCGAATTCCGGCGATGCCAATTATGCACGCGGAGGCAGCGGCAACGGAGGTGGCGGCACCCTCTACATGGACAAGAAATCCTATTCCACAATGCGTAACTGCACCATTACCGGTGACTATGCCAGGCGCTGGGGCGGATCCGTCTATGCCCGTTCCAACGGCGGAAACTTTATCGCCGAGGGCTGCACTTTCACCGGATGCCATTCCGTAAAAGGCTGGGGCGGTGCCATCACTTCCTACAACGGTAAAATGGATCAGCTCGCCGTTAAAGGTTGCTCCTTCATCGGCTGCCACGCCATCTCCGGCGGAGCGATTCTGTCCTGTTTGTCGGAAGGCAAGCTCGTTGTTTCGGATTACAACGAAGTCGGCTGCCTGTTCCAGGGCAATTATGCAGACCACGACACCAATATTTATCAGGGCGGCGCCATCCAGCTGGACGGCTCATCGACTGTATCTGATGGTGTGAGCAAACTGCGCGTAACCATCTGGAAGGCCCGTTTCATCGGCAACTATGCCGGACAGGGAGGCGCTATCTACGCCAAGAGCAGCGGCAAGCCCGATATTTACATCGACCGCTGTTCTTTCGACGGCAACTACATCACCAAGAAATGGGGCCCGGTCATCGCTACGGACGGCGTGAATCGCTTCCAGATGAACAACACCACCATAAGGAACTCCTACACCACCAACACGTCCGCCGAGAACCAGACCGACCTTAAGCCTTCCTGGGTTGCCATCGACGGCCTCCCGGCAGACGGTCTGGTCACCATCAGCAACACCACCATCATCGGTGACGCTCAGTACAGTGCCGACGGAAGTTCCTTCACCCCGCTGCCTTCGGGCAACTCCCTTGTGGCAATCTGGGGAAGCCAGCCCAACTACCTGATCAACAACATTATCGTCCCCAATACGGCCTCGGTGCCCGCAGTGAGCGGAACTGGCTCGGAAACGCTTAATCTCCGTTACAACCAGCTCGGCACGGTTGTCAATGTAACGCAGACGGACCTCGGCGGTAATGTCACGGGACTCACTGCCTCCAGCATCGGCGGTCTCAGTTGGGCCAACAACTGCTGGCAGTGGAACGGCACCATCGGAGGCAACACGCCTGCAAAGACAACGGCGACAGATGTACTTGACAGGCTTAACGCCCTCAACGACGCTTTTGTCTCCTGGATTGCCTCTCCGGACGACCACTACGACTACTACGGCACCAACCGTGGCGACGGTGACTGGTGGCCGGGAGCATATCAGGCTAATTAGTTTTAACTGAATTCTACACAATTTTATGAAACGGATCAGCAGAACCATCACATATTTATTTTGTATCGCGGCACTGTTTTCATGCGCCAAGGAGATAGAGCAAGAGGTAGAAAACCCCGGGGATGGCATCATCCCCGAGGGATATACTCTTCAGACCTTCACCGCCTTGAGTGAGGATACTAAGACCAGCCTCAATGGAGGGAACACTGTCTGGAGCGAAGGGGATCAGATACGAATCATCTACAGTGATGGTTCTGCATCCGATCCGTTTACCCTCACCGGCGGTGTCAATACCACCACTGGCGAGTTCCAGGGCCTTGTTCCCAACGGAAAGACTGCATCTTATGCCGTCTATCCGGCATCGGCCTATTCTTCGGTCGATGGCAGCACTGTGAAGGTCAGCATCCCTTCCTCCCAGGCCGGCTCTTTCGCCGCCGGCAACATAGCCGTTGCAAAAGTGGCGGCAGACCACAGCATGGGATTCAAGAATGTCAATGCATTCCTGGTGTTCCAGCTCAAGTCCGGCACCGATGTCACACGTGTCGACGTGACCAGCGTCGGGGGAGGGAACCTGGCTGCGACCGTCCCGGTCAGTTGCGCGGGTGATATTCCCACTCCTGGCAACGCCGTCAGCGGAGCTACGTCAAGCACTGTTTCGATGACTACCAGCGGCGCCGGTATCTACTACATGTCCATTATCCCGGGCATCACCCACACCAAGGGACTCAAGATGACCTATTATGCGGGAGATACGGAAACCGGCGTTTATTATCTCAACCGGGAGCTCCCGATCGTGGCGAACCAGATGTACACGCTGGGCGAGGTCGAGACCGGGAGAAACTACTACGTTACCGTATCCGGCGCGGGCAGTCTTAACGGTATGGACTGGGCCAACGCCTTCAGCGCCGAGCAGATGTGGAAGAAGGTAACGCTCACGGCTGCTCAGGAATCTGATTCCCAGACCAAGCAGGCCAAGCTCGCCTCTATTGACGGCGCCACTTTCCACCTTGGAGCAGGCACATATAACTTTGGCGCTACTCCTCTTCTATCATTTGAAGAGACGAATCCCATCACCCTTACCTTCAAGGGTGGTTATCCTTCTTCCGGCGGCACGCAGGTCCTCACCGCAGCAGGGAACAGGGCCTGCTTCTCCGGTGCCGACGCCCATGCTGCACTTATCCTGCGTGACAAGATTAATGTCACTTTCGAGGGCGTCAATTTCGTAAACGGCCTTGCCAGTGACGATGAGGAAGAAATCGAAAGCTCAGGTGCGGCGCCTAAAGTCGCAGCCGCCCTTGACGCGGTGGGCTCGGGCGTCAGCATTACGATGCGGTATTGTGACGTCAGTGACAATGACCACTCAGCCAATGGCAACTGGGGTGCAGGTGTCCGTCTGAATGGTGTAGGTTCCTTTACGGCCTATCATGTTACATTTGCCGACAATTCCGCGCCCGCCGCTCCTGCACTGAGCGTACGCGATACTGATGTTGAAGTGACCGATTGCACTTTCTCAGGCAATGAGGCCAAAACGAGTAGCGCCGGTGCGGTTTACCTTTCCGGCAGCAGCACGGCGGAGTTCACTTCCTGTACATTCTCAGGAAATGCATCATTAGCAAAAGATGGTGGAGCAGTCCATCAGAACGGCACCGTTTCAAGTACATTTACCGATTGCACATTCACCGGCAATTCGGCATTCAACGATGACTGCGACAGGTCGTCCGGCAACGGTTATGGCGGCGCCATCAACATCACCGCAGACAGTAGTACCGAGATAGAAGACTGTATATTCTCCGGCAATATGGCATGGCGCGGTGGTTGTGTCCATGTCCAGACTACCGGTACCGCGACATTTACCGGCTGCACTTTCTCCGCTAACGGAAGCTCTTCCACCACACGCGGAGGTGGCGTCGGTTACATTGAGACCAGTGCAAAATTCTCCGACTGTACTTTCGGCGGCGCCAATTCCTCCGACGGCAATAAGGCGAAGTACGGCGGCGCCCTCCATCATGTCAGCTCAGGTGTCCTCGACATCGAAGGAGGCACCTTCCAGAACAATGTTGCCAACAATTGCGGCGGCGCTATCTGCGACGAACGCGGACTAAGGGTCAGATTATACGACAGCATCCTCAAAACATATTTCCTGAACAACAAGGTGACGTCCGACTCTGCCGACGACGGCGGCGGCGCCATCTGGGCGGAAACGGGAAGCACCAGCAGCGAAAGAAACGTCAGCGTGAGGGATGCTGTGTTCAAAGGCAATGAAGCCTACAGTGGCGGAGCTGTCTACAATTATAAAGACAAAACCGGCACCTATTTCTATGACTGCATCTTTGGCGGCAGCGAAGAAGGCGACGGCAACTATTCCAGAGGCGGCAGCGGCGAGGGCGGCGGCGGAACCCTGTATATGGTTAACAAGACTTACTGCACCCTGAAAAACTGCACCATTACAGGTGACCACTCCAGACGTTTCGGCGGTTCTGTCTATGCAAAAACCACAGGTAACCTGATTGTTGAAGGCTGTATCTTCAACGGCTGTTATTCCACCAGCGGCTGGGGCGGTGCCATCCTTACCAGGAAGGTCGCCATGGATCAGTTCACCATCAAAGGCGGTGCATTTATCGGTTGCCATTCCAACGCGGGCGGTGCTGTTCTGGTTGCTCATACTGGAAAATTCGCCGTTACCGACTACAATGGTGCCGGAACGCTTTTCGAGGGCAATTATGCCGACCATGCCACCTCTACTTACCAGGGCGGCGCCATTCAGATTGAAGGCGATTCGAGCGTAAGCGACGGTGCCAGCACCTTGCGCGTCACGATTTGGAAAGCCAGCTTCATAGGCAACTATGCCGGACAGGGCGGCGCCATCTATTCCAAGGACAGCGGCAAGCCCGATATTTACATAGACCGATGCTCCTTCGACGGCAACTATATTACCAAACGATGGGGCCCGGTCATCGCTACTGACGGATGCTACCGTTTCCACATGAACAACTGCACCATCCGTAACTCCTATACTACCAGTACGAGTTCTGAAGAGCAGTCGGCTCTGAGGCCTTCCTGGGTTTGCATCGACGGTCTCCCGGCGGACGGCGTCGCCAGCATCAGCAACTGTTCCATCATCGGTAACGTGCAGTACAGCGCCAACGGCAGTTCCTTTACCCCGCTTACCGGATCGGCCGGTGCCCTCGTCGTCTTCTGGGGCAGTCAGCCGAACTACCTGATCAACAATATCATCGTTCCCAATTCGGCATCGGTGACTGCAGTCTGCGGAACCGGCAGCGAGACAGTTGATATGTATTATAACCAGCTCGGCACAGTTTCCAATTTGGTGCAGACCGACAGCGGCGGAAACGTCACCGGCCGCACGGCATCGAATTTCGACGGCCTTTCGTGGACTTCAGGCCTGTGGCAGTGGAGCGGAACCATCGGTGGCAGTGCGCCTTCCAAGATTACTGGAAACAATTTCATCAGCAGGCTTACGTCCATCAATTCCGCGTATGTGGACTGGATAGCCACCCCCGACATCCGCTACGACTACCGCGGTGTAGACCGTGGTGCCGACAGTGCCCAGTGGTGGCCGGGCGCATATCAGGAGGGAGCCGGCGCAGAGGTGCTTCTCAAGGTCATCACATGGAACATCCGTTCCTCCGATATGGACGATTCCGGCGACCGTGCCTGGTCCGCCAGACGCTCCGGCGTAGCTGCGCTGATAAATGACAAACAGCCTCAGATTCTCTGCATGCAGGAATGTGAATCCGACCAGCGGAGTTATCTCGTGAACAATTGTCCCAACTACGCAGCAATCTACGACAATACTTCCCTTAGCTGGTGGGAGCAGAATGTACAAGGCATGGAGAAATCTGCCGAAGTCATCCTTTATAACACCGAGGAGATTTCGGTCCTGTCTTCCGGTACGTTCTGGCTGGTTTCCGGTGCACCCACTTCTCCGAGCAAATCATCCAGCCAGAACTCCTATCGCAGTTGTACCTGGATGAAGTGTATGTATCACGGCCAGAAGATGCTGGTTCTTGACGTCCATCTCAGCTACAGGACAAAGAATAATTCCACACTTGATTCCGATGAAGTGAAAGCCCTTCGTCAGTCAGAGATGAATGTCATCAAAACATGGATTGACGGTCATTATAATGCCGCAAACGACGGATGGCTGCTGTTTATGGGCGATATGAATACCACCCACTGGGAAGCCATCTTCGACGAGTGGAAGGACGGTACTTACGGCTACTTCTCCCGCGACGCATGTCCCAGCGCAGCCACAGGCCGCACTTTCAACAACTGGGATTGGGAGAGCGAAGGCACCATGACCATCGACTTCCAGTTCTACAAGGGCTTCCCTTCGGTGAAGTCTTACAAGATTCCTACGGACACATACGATTCCGGTGTTGCTTACCTCTCCGACCACTGGCCGGTAGTTGTTGAATACGGAATGAATTAGGATACACGCAAAACTTATAACGGCATGAAAATCAAGTATCTGATTCCCGCATCCGAGGTTTGTTGCTCAGAACCGTACTTCTCCGTCTGTCAGCAGTCAAGCGGCGGTGGAACGACGGAGAATTATCAAATAGAAGATATCTGGAATTATGCACAGAGTTAAAATGGTAAGAGTTATGAAAGTATTCAGATTGTTAATCTGCGCTTCAATGGTTGCTGCGCTCTTCTCATGTAATGTTGAGGAGCCCGCAGAACTTCCATCCGGCGATGTGACTCCGGGTTATGTCCTGGTTGACCTGTCTGCCGAACTGGAGGCTGTCAAGTCCGACATCTCCGACGGCCACACCGTATGGACCGCCGGGGACGCCATAAAAATTTACTGGGACGGCGGCAGCGGCACTGCCAGTCTTGTCAGCGGCGCCGGTACCTCCAGCGCTGTTTTCCGCGGCGAAGTTCCCGAAGGAAAAGCCGTCAAGTATGCAGTCTATCCGGCAGATGCGGAGTCTTCACTGGACGGCTCCACCGTCAGCGTGAAGATTCCCGGCGAGCAGGACGGAAGCTTCAAGGCCGGCAACATAGCCGTTTCCGATGCGGACGGCTCCGGTGTGCTTCATTTCTTCAACGTCAACTCATTCATCTGCGTGCAGCTTACTGGCAGCGACATTTCCAAGATCGAGGTTGAAAGTGTCGACGGCAGCCCTCTTGCCGGCGTGCAGGGCGTTTCCTTTGCGTCCGGAGCTGCGATAGGGCAGGCCTCGTCTACATCTTCCTCCGTCTCCATGACGGCCGGTGCGGCAGGGAAGTATTTCATCAGCATACTCCCTGGCGTCACCCATAAATCCGGCCTGCTGCTGAAATACTACAAGGGAGGAGAAGTGATCAGCTACCATCTCGCAAAGAGCGTTTCCACCGTGCGCAGCCATGTACTCGGATTCGGCGAGTTCGAACCTGACGGTAATTATTACGTAACCGTGGCCGGCGCCGGCAATCACAGCGGCGTCAGCTGGGAAAACGCCTTCAGCGCTGCCCAGATGTGGGAAAAGCTGTATCTCTCCGGTGAAGAATCGGCAGAAGAGAAGGCTGCGAAGATTGCCGCCATAAACGGCGCCACCTTCCATCTCGGTGCAGGTACCTACGACTTCGGCGATAATCCCAATATCAAATACGAAGGAGACAATACCGTAGTACTTCATTTCAAGGGAGGCTATCCCGCTAACGGCGGCAGCCGGAACCTTTCTTCCTACAGGGCCGACTTTACCGGAGCCGATACACATGCGGCCCTCCGGGTCAAGGGTAAGGTGGACGTGTCTTTCGAGGGAATAGGTTTCGTCCATGGAAGCGTGAATGAGGACGAAAAGGGCGTAATCGACCTGAACGGCGATCCCAACGAAGGATGGGAAATCACTGCTTCGATGAGCTACTGCTACATCGGCGGCAACACCAATACCTCCTATGCGGACGCCACTCATGAGAATCACAACCAGGGCGCCGGACTCCGTCTGAGATGGGTCAGTTACTTCACTGCCGACCATGTCACATTCGAGAACAATACGTCGTACGCTGCCGCAGGCGCGTTTGTCCGAAATACACAGGCTGAATTCACCGACTGCGTGTTCAAGAACAATACCGTATACGACAAGGCAGGTGCCGTCTATGTTACCGGAGACAGCAACGATTCGAGCGTAACGGTCTTTACATCCTGTACTTTTGACGGCAATGTTACCGAGACATACAACGGCGGAGCTGTCCTTCAGAACAAAGGCCGCGGTAAATATGTAAACTGTACATTCAAGAACAACAAGGCCGTGAATTCCGCCAGGGCGACTGAAGACGGTTACGGCGGTGCAATCAGCCTCGTCGGCGGCACCCTTGAAATCAAAAACTGTAGTTTCTCCGGGAACGTCGCCTATCAGGGCGGATGTATCGCTTTCTCCAGCTCCGGCTCCTCCACCGTGGAAGGAACGTCCTTCAGCGGCAACGGCAATAAATCCTTGTCGGGAGACGGCGGAGCGCTGTCCGTGAGCAAGGGAGACGTCACCATTTCAAACTGCTCCTTTACCAACAATACGGCGTTCAACGACACTGTCGACAGGACTGACGGAGAAGGCTACGGCGGTGCAATCGACTGTTACTCCGAAGCAAATCTTACAGTTGAGGACTGCACCTTCTCCGGCAATGTCGCCTGGCGTGGCGGCGCCATGAATTTAAATTCTACCGGAACAATGAGCCTTGCCGGCGTTACCTTCACCGCCAATGGTTCCGACTGCACCCGTGCCGGAGGCGCCGTTTACGGCAAGAGGAACTGGACCGTTACAGACTGCACCTTTATTAGCAATACGGCTAAGTTCGGCGGAGCCCTCAATCACGTACAGAACGATGGTAATCACGGACTTGTCACCCTTAAGGGCGGAGCCTTCCAGAACAACGTCGCCACGGATTGCGGCGGCGCCATCTGCGAGGAATCTGGAATGAAGATTGACCTTTTAGATGGCGTAGGCACTCTGTTCCAGGATAATAAAGTGACGGCTGAAACCGCAGTTGACTGCGGCGGCGGTGCCCTCTGGGCAGAAACCTACAGCACGAGCAGCAACAAGAACGTCAAGGTTACGGGAGCCATTTTCAAGGGTAACGAAGCCTTCAGCGGCGGTGCTTGCCTTGTCTATGGCGGCAATTCCGGCCTGTATCTGTACGACTGCACTTTCGGAGGCGAGAATCCCGGTGATGCCAATTATGCGCGCGGAGGCAGCGGCGACGGAGGTGGCGGCACCCTCTATATGGATAAGAAATCCTATTCTACCATGCGCAACTGCACCATTACCGGTGACCATGCCAAGCGCTATGGTGGATCTATCTATGCTCATTCCAATGGCGGAAACTTTATCTCCGAAGGCTGCACATTCACCGGATGCTATTCCAGCAGCGGCTGGGGCGGGGCAATCACTTCCTACAAGGGAAAAATGTCCGAACTGACCGTTAAGGGTAGCTCTTTCATTGGCTGCCATTCAAACACCGGGGGAGCTATTCTGTGCCGCTTGACGGAAGGAAAGCTCGCTATTACGGATTATAACGATGTCGGATGCCTGTTCCAGGGCAATTATGCCGACCACGCCACCTCTATTTACCAGGGCGGCGCCATCCAGATTGAGGGCGCTGCTAAAGTATCTGAGGGTGTGAGCTCACTGCGAGTAACCATCTGGAAGGCCCGCTTCATAGGCAACTATGCCGGACAGGGCGGCGCCATCTATTCCAAGGACACCGGCAAGCCCGATATCTATATCGACCGATGCTCCTTCGACGGCAACTACATCACCAAGAAATGGGGTCCTGTCCTCGCAACTGACGGCCTGAACCGTTTCCAGATGAACAACTGCACCATCCGGAATTCCTACACCACCAGTACGGATCCCGATAACCAGACCAGCCTCAGGCCTTCCTGGGTTGCCATCGACGGCCTTCCGGCAGACGGTTTGGTCACCATCAGCAACACCACCATTATCGGTGACGTGCAGTACAGCGCCGACGGCAGTTCCTTTACTTCGCTGCCTTCTGGCAACGGCCTGGTCGCCATCTGGGGCAGCCAGCCCAACTACCTGATCAACAACATTATCGTCTCCAATACGTCTTCTGTGGCTTCGGTGATAGGAACCGGATCGGAAAAAGTCGATTTGAGGTACAACCAGCTCGGCTCTGTTGCCAACATTGCTCAGACCGACAGCGGCGGCAATGTCACTGGTCTTACAGCCTCCAGCATCGGCGGTCTTAACTGGACAAACAACTGCTGGCAGTGGAACGGCACCATCGGGGGCAGTGCTCCTGCAAAGACCACGGCGACAGATGTGCTTGACAGGCTCAACGCCATCAATAAAGCCTATGTTGACTGGATTGCCTCTCCGGACGACCACTTCGACTACTATGGCACTAACCGTGGCGACGGCTCCTGGTGGCCCGGCGCTTATCAGCCTAAATAAGCATTATTATCAGAAACGCCATGAAAAAGACATTTGTTTCAACCATATCGGCCAGGATGCCCTACGTGCGTCCCTTATCTTGCCCGTTGACTGGATTCGTTTTGGATACCATGCTGAGTGCCAGCGGTGATGTCGATGCCTCCGCGCAATCGGAAGACTACGTTTTCGACGACGTCTGGGACCTTTAATTATTTGCGCATGCAGATGAGCTTCCGCATAAGTGCATTGATTTGTTGCTGTTTGGCATTATTCTCCTGGGGCGGCTGCGAACCGCCGTCTCAGGATCCGATCCTGGTCGACTTCGAATAAAGCTAACGGCATTATCCTAAAAAGAATTGGAGACCTTTTCCGGCCTCCAATTTTTTTATATCTTTTCGTTGGAATATTTAGTGTACTATCTACGTTATCTGAAGGTGTATTCGTACAGGGCGAAAGAGTTGGGCTCGCTCAACTTAATCGGTATGATGCCGTCGGAGTCCACTTTGACAAGTCGGCTCTTGCCTTTGCCTAGAACAGAGCGCAGTTTAACCCGCTTCCCGGCGGGCAGCCAGGTCTTGATGCTACTCCTGGAGGCGGTAGTGTCTTCCCGATATATTATCAGATAGCCGTGCTTTGAATCCTTGATTGACTGGAACCCCGTCCAGGAACTGCCTGAGGGCTCTTCGCCCACCGGGAGAATGACTCCCGAATGGAGGCCGGGAGCGATTTCCAGCCATCGGCGTATCATATCACCGGCGGAGAATGCCTCTTCCGGCAGGTTGGATGCCTCCATCCAGGCAAGGGGCTGCGCGGCGAAACTTATGGCGGCAATGTAGCCGAAGGAGTAGTTCGCAGGGGCGAAGCGGTCGTTCGCCGGATACTTGTCGGCATTGCGCCAGGGATTGAGAAACTCTATCTGGAAACGCTCAGGGGCCACATATCGGGACAGTTGCCAGAGATTGCGCAGCGTCTTGTAGGGGTAATAGTTGCCCCAGTCGGTGTAGCGGTTCTCCAGGAAGATGTTGCCGTATTCGTCGAACCAGTTGTAGCCGATACGGCGGCCGTTGGTGACGTCCATGTTGAAAACGACATCGTCTCCCGTCTCCTCGCGTACCCGGTCCAGCAGTTTGCGGAGATTCCTCTCGGCCTGCTTTGACGGCAGGACCAGCCCGTCGATTTTGAAAATCCTTATCCCATATTGCCGCCAGAGACCAGTGAGCACTGCGGCATCCTTTTCCCAGTCGGCCATATCGTCCTGTACGCTGGGATTGAACCAGAGGCCGATTTCCATTCCGAGCGACTTTGCCTTGTCCACTACCGGCTGCAGTCCGTGGGGGAATTTCACCGGATCGATATCCCAGTAGCCTGAGCGTGCCCAGATGTTGTCAAAAGAGCCGCCTTTTACCACGGAGGCGGGACTTTTGCCAACCTGCCAGCCGTCGTCGATCTGGTAAACGGTGACGCCGAGCCGCCGGGCTTTGTCCAGCTCCTGCAGGCAGAACTCCTCGCTCACGCGGCCGTCCTGGCTGCGGTCGCCCCATGTGTTCATCATCACCATGTCCATCTGCCGGCGGGCCGTTTTCTGGTAGGAACGCAGGGCCAGGGCTTCAGAGAGATCGTCGTTGCCGCTTACGCCCATTACGCAGCCGTACAGCCTTGTCCATTCGCCGGGGAGTATGTCCGCGGGGTCGAATCCGATGCGGGTTACGCGGAACCAGCCGTTCTTTGTGACAAAGTCTGAACTGCCGCTACCGACCTGCATGTCGGAGCAGGGGGCTTCTTTCAGCAAGAACAATCCGTTGCCGGTGGTGGCATCCCTGGCAAGCAGGAGGTTGCCGTTCCATGACTTTTCGTGATGGTAGGAGATGAAGCGGTGCTCCTCCAGCAGGGTGTTGTGCACGTCGGTCCTGTCGTGGAATTCCACTGCGTTGCAGTGCCAGTTGCGGCCTTTCAGGCATATCTGGTCAAGGACGGGGTTGTCTGCGAGGGTGATGTCCCAGATGCCTCGCAGATACGTGTCGCAGGCGATTGCCGGGACGCCGTCGTAGAGGCGGTAGTCCCTGCGGACCTGCACTTTGCCGATATTGTAAGTAACGCGGGCTATCATATATGCAGGAGCCCATTTGCTTTCCGGGACCTGCTGTACCTCCATCCTGGCGTTCTCCGGAGCCTCTTTTGCAAGGATGAAATCGGGCAGGTCGTGGGCGGACTTCATCGTGCGGCCAGAGACTATGTCCTTAAGCCACAGTGTCCTTACGGCGCCTCCGTTCCAAGCGAATACCCGCTCTATGCGGCTGTTGCCGATGCGCAGGGTATCGCTATCCAGTGTGGCGTAGCAGGATGATTGTGCAGCGGCCGGAAACAAGGCGGCGAATACGGCAATAACGGTGGCGGTAAGAATCTTTCTCATAATTACAAATATAACAAATTGTGTTTGAAATAGCGCCTGCTGTCCTTATTCATTTTTTTTGTAACTTCGCAGTTATGAGAAAACTTCCATTTTTCCTTTCGCTGTTTGTCGCTGTGACGGCCTTTGCGGGGAATGTTTCCGTGAAGGACTTCGGGGCGGCGGGCGACGGCGTCACCTACGATACGAAGGCCGTACAGGCTGCGATCGACTGTGCCGCTGCCCAGGGCGGAGTAGTGACCGTCCCTGCCGGAACATACCTCTGCGGCTCAATCTGGCTGCGCAGCAATGTCGAACTTCACCTTGACGCCGGAGCCACAATCAAGGGAAGTCCCGATATAAAGGATTACTGCCCGGCAGATTGCTGCCCGCAGAATGAAGCGGAAGCCAATCACGGCGATTATATCTCCGGAGGTCATCTTCTCCTTGGAGTCGGAGTGCAGAACGTGACGCTGAGCGGCCCGGGAATGATCGACGGCAACTCCGACGCTTTCCTGCTGGATGCGGAAGGGAAGCGCTATGCGAAGAAATCGCTGATTCCGGCCCGTCCGTCCCAGATGGTGTGGTTCGTGGACAGCAGAAACATAATCATCAAGGATATAGAACTTGCCAACGCCCCCTACTGGAGCTGCTTCATCCTCAACTGCACAAATGTCATTGTTGACGGATGTTACGTCCACACTCACAGAAAGGATTATCACACCTTCAATGGCGACGGCCTCGACATCGACCGTTCCTGCAACGTGACCATAACCAATTGCTTGATAAATACTTCCGACGACTGCATCACGCTCCGGGCCTCCGGCGCCCATCTGCTGGAGGATCCTCAGGACTGTGCAAACGTGACGGTTAGCGGCTGCACGCTTGCCTCCAGTTGCAATGCTATCCGTATTGGAGTGGGGGAGGGGCATATCCATGACGCCGTCCTGTCGGACATTACGATTTCCGATACAAGTACCGCTTTCAACATCGTCGGCGCCTATGAAAAGAATGGCAGGGGGACAGACATTGACGGCATCCTGCTTAAGAATATTAAAGTGCAGGCCAATGAACTGGTGCGGATTCACCACATGCGGTCGAAGGGCTGCACCATCAGGGATATCACTTTCGAAGACATATCCGGGCTGGCTCCCGACGTGTCCCATATCTGGGCCAGGAAGGCTGCACCGTTCAAGGGGATTGTATTCCGTAATGTGAACGTGCCTGCATACTTTGAGTGTGTGGATGCCCAAGTGAAGGTTTACGGCGGCCTGTTCCGGAAAAAGCACCTGCCGGCCGCGGAAATGAAGCTCCGCCGCGAAAGGATAGAGATTGAAAAGAAACTGTTGTATTGATATGAAGAGAATCGTCTTGCTGGCTCTTTGCGCAGGCCTTCTGTGCGGATGTGCAAGTTATTCCGTCGTCATACTCGGCGACACCCATTACGATGTGATGGACCCGGAGGTATATCATGCCGGCTATACCGATCCCAAACCAGCAAGGGAGGCGGCGCACCGCCGGGAATTCGTACGCAACGGAAAAATGTGGGCCGGCAGGTGCAGGCGCCTTGTGAAGCGCGCCGCGGGCCTCGTGGGCAAAGACACCCGATACGTCTTCCAGGTCGGCGACCTTACCCAGGGCGATACGGCCGATTCCCTTACCCACGTGCGTTTCCTGAACGATGCGATGAACTTCATGAAGGCGGAAGTCGCCCCGGACGTTCCTTTCGTCACCGTTCCGGGCAACCACGACCTCCGCGGCAACGACGACGCCCTGTGCAGGAGGGCCTACAAGGCATTTATGCCGGAACGTATGTCCAGGGAGCTGGGGCAGGAGATTACTTCTACCAATTTCCTTTTCCGCTGCGGCCCAGACGCCTACGTCGCGGTGAACTTCACGAAGCCGGACGTGGAAGAGATAAGGTCGCTGCTCGAACAGGCCCGCGGTGCCAGGCATGTCTTCGTGCTCATCCACGCTCCGGTATTCCCATACGACGATGCTTCTTATTACTGGATATTCCTGGGCAACCGCAAGGACTCCCATGCGGCGGAACGCCGGGAAATGCGCAAGCTGCTGGCCTCGCTGAATGCGATAGTTCTCTGCGGCCACACCCATAACACCGAGCTCCTCGACTGGGAAGGCGACGGCGGCCGTATTACCCAGATGACCATGAGCAGCGTCTGGAGCAACGATTCCCTTGGCAAGTATAATCTGCTCGCCTCCGGAGCCGACGGTTATGGTTCCCTTGCTGCCCGGGAGAACGGAGGCGTTTGTCCCGCCATTTTCGACGAATACCGTCCCGGCGTGCGCAGGTACAGCATCGCCGATTCCGCCGGCTCCTACAAGCTGATCGTAAGCGGCGAGAGGGTTTACGTCGATTTCTACGCCGGCGACTCCGTCGAAAGGACAAAACGCTTCGTACTTCGATAGCAAAAACGTATATTTGTAGACACAAACAGACAAAACTGATAACCGACAACAATATGAAGTCTCTTTCCAAACTTTTGCTGGCCGCTTTCCTGGTGGCCGGTTTTGCTGCATCCTGTGTTAACGAAAAGGCGATTATGGACAAGATCTCCGGCCTGGACGACCGCATCACCGCCCTGGAAGAGCAGATGCGTACGGCCAACCAGAACATCAGCGGCCTTCAGACCATCACCAGCGCCCTCCAGAAGAACGTTTACGTCACCTCTGTGACGGAAACCGCCGACGGCTACACGATAGCCTTCAGCGACCAGACCGTGGCCCAACTGACCAACGGTAAGAACGGCAAAGACGGAGAGGACGGCAAGGACGGCAAGGACGGTCAGGACGGCGCCTCCCCGACGATAGGCGTGCGGCAGGACACCGACCAGATATGGTACTGGACTCTCAACGGCGACTGGCTCCTGAATGACAAGGGCGAGAAGATGCGAGTCACCGGCGCCGACGGCAAGGACGGAAAGGACGGTGCTGACGGCAAGGACGGCGTTGACGGGAAAGACGGGAAAGACGGAGCCGACGCCATCGCCCCGCAGCTCAAGATAGATACGGAAGACAACTACTGGTATATCTCCACCGACGGCGGCAAAAGCTGGGAGAAGCTGGAAAAGGCAAAAGGAGAGGACGGAGACTCGTGGTTCAAGGATGTGACCTGGGACGATGATTACGTCTTCCTCACTCTTGCCGACGAGACGGTGCTGCAACTCCGCAGAGGAGAGATGCAGGTCCTTTCAATCGCTGCGATTCCCGATTATTCCGACGGCTCGGTCAAAGCGGGCAACGGCCTCTTCACGATACGCTTTAACGTTGACCCGGAAGGCTCTGCGGAGAGTCTGCTGGACCTTGAGAATGATTGCTTCAAGCTTAAGGCGGTTTATACTCTGACCAAAGCTTCCGCCGGCGATATCATCACCCTCCCCATACTCAAGAAGGAGGTATCCGAAGACGGCATCCTCACCATAACCACGACCGGCGAGGAACTGGCACCCGAGTTTGCTTCCAACAAGATAGGCGTGAATGTGTCCCTCTTTATCAGCGACGAAAGCTTCGCCGTCAACTCGGGCTACTTCCCCCTCTGGCACAAAAACGAATACAGGGGCCATGAGTACGTTGACCTTGGCCTTGAGTCCGGAAACATGTGGGCCGACACCAACCTCGGGGCCGTGAGTTCGGAGGATGCCGGCAGTTACTACGCCTGGGGCGAGACCAAACCGAAGGATTACTTCTACTGGGACAACTACCTGTGGTACGACACTGCTACTTCCAGCATTACCAAATATAACTTCATGGATAATGCCTGGTCGTATGCAGATTACAATTACGAAGACGATCCCGCACGCGTTATCTGGGGCGGAGAATGGCGCACTCCGACACAAGAAGACTGGAAGGAACTGTTTGATCCTCAAAAATTCGATTGGAGTTTCGTGAAGCGCGGCGAAGTCTGGGGAACCCTTCTTACAAGCAAAATACCCGGTCACGAAAGCCAGTCCATATTCCTCCCTGCCTGCGGCTGGAAGGTATATGATTATGTAGAAACAACGATTTCGGATCACGATTTCGACGAGAATTACCCTATTGGCCCGTATTGGACCTCGGAATTATACGATGAGGAGAGAGCCAATATTCTGCTCTGTGCAAAGGAGGGTCCCAGCCTGAACTGGTGGGCCAAACGTTACTTAGGCTTTGTCACAGTACGTCCCGTGCTGGGCAAATACGAGGCAAAGAATGTAACCGGCATCAGTCTTTCCCCTACAGCCCTTACGCTTACCGTTGGAATGACAAAGAGCCTGATTGCAAAGCTGGAGCCGCAGAATGCTGCGAATCCAAGAGTCAAGTGGGTGTCCGCTAACCCCGGCGTGGCCACGGTATCGGATGACGGTGCAGTTACTGCCGTATCCCTAGGCACTGCCGTAATTACGGTCAAATCAGTCGACGGCGGCTATACCGCCAGCTGCGAGGTTACCGTAAAGGATGAGTCGGAAATCGTTCCGCAGGCCGTAGACCTTGGCCTTCCTTCAGGAGTCAAGTGGGCCAGCTTCAACCTTGGAGCCACAAGCCCGGAAGACTTCGGCGATTACTATGCCTGGGGAGAGCCGGAGCCTTATTACCTGCCCGGCCACGCTCTGGACGATCCCTGCAAGGACTGGAAGCCCGGAAAAGAAGGTGGATATGACTGGGACTCCTACAAATGGATTAAAGGTAATGAATATGATTATGTTTACACCAAGTATAATCATGACGATAACGCATTCACTTTCAAGGATTATGATTATGAGGACGATGTAGCCCGAGCAAACTGGGGCGGCGAGTGGCGCACTCCGGGCAAAGCGGATATGGAGGAATTGCTGGGCTATTGTGTTTGGGCGCTCGAAGAGCTTAATGGAGTCGTTGGATTCCGTCTCAAGAGTATAATCAACGGCAACTCCATCTTCCTTCCGTTAGGAGGCCGCCGGATGTATACTCAGACCAAACATATTGGCCATTATGGGCAGTATATGACGGCCTGTTTAGCCTCTCTAAGCATTAAGTGCTACGTTGATTACGTTTTTAACGATGATACGATGTTTGGCGGTGCCGGTACGGGGTATTCTGTTGAGTCCCGTTATATCGGTACACTCGTACGTCCGGTCCTGGGGGAGGAAAAAGTAATTCCAGTTACCGGCGTAAGCCTGGACAAATCGGAGATTACCATGCTCCCGGGCCAGACCTACAAATTCACTGCTACTGTAGTTCCGGAGGATGCCACATATAAGTATTATCTACTATGGTCTTATGACGACAACGGAGTCGTTGAGGTGTACAATGAGAGTGTGATCGCGCTAAAGCCTGGTAAGGCCGTAGTTACGGTCAAGACTAAGGACGGTGGATTCCAGGCCAGCTGTGTCGTCACAGTCCTTGGCGAGTCGGATATTCCCCATGAGGCCGTAGATCTCGGTCTCCCTTCCGGCGTCAAGTGGGCATCAGTCAATTTGGGCGCCTCCAGCCCCGAGGAGTTCGGCGACTACTATGCCTGGGGGGAGACAGAGCCTTATTACCAGCCCGGCCACTCGCAGGATGATCCCTGCAAATTCTGGAGAGAGGGTAAGGTGAATGGATATACTTATTCTTCTTATAGATGGTATAGCAGCGGCTGGACAAGGTATAACATATCTAGTGAGTATGGTATTGTGGACAATAAGACATCCTTCAGGGATTATGATTACGAAGACGATGCAGCCCGCGCCAAATGGGCCGGGGAATGGCGCATGCCAAGTAAGGCTGATTGGGATGAACTGAATGAGAAGTGTACCTGGACATGGACCGGGCTGAACGGAGTCTCCGGATACCGTGTCTCCGGACCTTCCGGGGAATCGATTTTTATCCCTGCCGCTGGTATGCGAGCGAAAAGTAGTATTATTCATTCTGGGGAAGGCAATTATTATTCTTCCGACCTGGCTGTTTCTTTAGAGCATCAAAACCCAACCAGTGCCTACGAGATGTGGTTCGATCAAACTCAACACACAACCGATTATTGGATAGCCGCCCGTTATTGCGGCTGTTCCGTCCGTCCCGTTCTTGGCGAGCCTGCAGCGCCGCCGGAGCCGGACTACGTAGATATGGGCCTGAGCGTCAAGTGGGCAAAGTACAACGTGGGCGCCAAGTCCGAGACCGATTTCGGCGACTACTATGCCTGGGGCGAGACGGAACCGTACTACCAAGACGGCTACGCATATAATCCAAACGCCCTATGGAAGCCCGGCAAAGAGAGCGGTTATTACTGGCCGTCTTACCGCTGGTGCAACGGCGACTATGATTCAATCACCAAATACACCGACAACCTCGCTACCCTTGCCGCTGACGACGATGCCGCAACCGCGGTGATGGGAGACGACTGGCGTATGCCGACTCTCTCCGAATGGCAAGAGTTGATGGATCCCGCCAAGTGCTACTGGGATTGTACGTCGATGAAGGGTATTCCCGGATACACGGTTACAAGCCTCAGCACCGGCAACTACATCTTCCTCCCTTCGGCCGGATACCGGAATGAACAGCTGATCAGCAATCCCGAGGACGACGGCATCATCGGCTATTACTGGTCTTCTTCCCTGGCTGGATACCCCTGGGATGCACATTCGCTTTTCTTCGTAGACGAGAAAGACGGCGGTGGCATCTACATTCACGAAAACAACCGCTGTTACGGATACACCGTCCGCGCCGTACATAAGTAACGCATACAAAACCGCTGATTATGAAAAGAATACTTGTACTTCTACTGTTGTTGAGCTCCCTCCAGCTTTGGGGATGGGAGCGCCAGCCCCTCTGGCCCAAATGCAAGATGCCCGACGCCCAGCCTCAGCAGATAGCTGCCATGACCGACGAGTCCGGCGCCGAAGGATTCAATCCCGACAAACACCGTATGCCATATCTGGAGTGGTTCGAGGCACCGGAGAACCCAATCGGTGTCTGCATGATCCTGATTTCCGGAGGCGGATACAACAACACCTGCGACGTAAAGCATATCGACCGGTGGCATAAGACATTCACCGCCCTCGGCATCCAGTGCGTTAGCCTGGTGTACCGCACGCCCCGCCCGGAGGGCATTCCCATCTACCAGACGGCATGGGAGGACGGTCAGAGAGCCGTGAGGCTTGTGCGCAGCCAGGCCGCCAAAAGGGGATTCGACCCGGAAAAGATCGGCGTCATCTCCATGTCCGCCGGTTCCCATCTGGCGCTGCTGCTGGCTACCAGCTCGCAAACGCCTGCCTATCAGCGTATAGACAAGACCGATGATATTTCCTGCCACATCAACTGGGGCCTGCTCCACGCCCCTGCCTATGTCCTCACGGACGGCGAGACGGGCAGGAACAGAAGGGAAGGATACGGCTCCGACGCCGTCCTGAGCAGCATCTTCAAGTTCGATGAAAAGACCTGCCCGCTCTGTCTTCTCCACGGAGGCAGGGATCCCTATTCCCCCAACGGTTCTACTCAGGTTTACCGACAGCTGCGCCGCATGGGCATTCCTGCGGAACTGCACCTGTTTGCCGGCAAGGGGCACGGTGTCTATGGAACCGAACGCGGGATTGAATTCATGAAGCAGATGGGCTACCTGGGCCCTCTGGAGCCGGAGGTAAAACTGAAAGACCGATTCCAGGACGATTCCGCCAGAGCCTTCTACAGCAAGGAAAACGTCTGGCCCGAAGGCAAAATGCCTAACCCGCAGGAGCATCAGTGCACACCTTACATCGAATGGCATATTCCCGCGGAGCTCAAGACCGACGCCATACAGATCATCTACTCCGGCGGCAGTTATAAGAATAACAATCCCGACGGTGTCGAAGTCGCCCCCGCTCGCCGTTACCTCAATTCCAAGGGCATGGCGGTAGTTACCCTGAAGTACCGCACACCTCGTCCCGAAGGCCTTTCCAAGCACACCACCGCATGGCAGGACCTGCAGCGCACCATACGCATCGTACGCAGCGAGGCGGCTTCCCACGGCCTCAATCCGGACAAGATAGGAATAATGGGCTCGTCTGCCGGCGGCCATCTCACCCTGATGGGCGTGACCTCGTCCCGTCACATTTCCTACTATCCGATAGACGAAATCGACAAGCTTCCGTGTAATGTGCAGTGGGGCATAGGCATATACCCTGCATACGCCCTCACGGACGGACTTGACGACTACAACACCACCGGCGGCAACGACGATTCCGCCTTCCTGGACCCCGATTTTTCCTTCGACCTCGATACCGCTCCTATGCTCTTTATCCACGGCGACGCCGACCCCTGGGCCGCCATGAATTCGGTGAAAGTATGGGAGAAGATGCGTGCGATGGGCATCCAGAGCGAGCTTCACACGCTTGCTTTGCGCAAGCACTGCTTCCAGGTCACAGCTTCTCCCGGCACCGGCAGCTATAACTGGCTCGACCGGATAGGGGAGTACCTGGGGCTGTAGGGCTATACCCGGAAGTCCAGCGTGCTGCGGACGGTCATGGATTCGTCCTGCGCCGTGAGCCAGCTGACGGAGTAGCGCCGGCCGCCCTTTTCGACATTTACAACGACGTGTCCGCCCTCGAATGATTCGGGGGCGACGTCTTTCATCCACTCCGGATTGCCGTCCTTGGCCCTGCGTTCGGCAGGCATGATGGTTGGGCAGATTAGGCGGTTCCCGGGGTAAATGCTTCTGTCTGAAAGCAGTTCCATAGTGCCCGGGAGGTTGTGCAGCTGGTCCCAGACGCAGCTCACCCAGACCTGGGGACTAAGGGCGGCGACCAGCTTGCGGCTCATGGAATTGTGCCCGTGATGGTTGACTTTGGCGACGTTTACGTGGCTGCAGACACCGGCCAGGTCGTCTTCTATGAAACGCCTGGTGCCGTCCGGCTCCTTGAACCCGGCGGAGAAGTCGCCTGCGGTATAAAACCTGAAGCCGCCGTAGCGGAAGACCATTCCGAGGCTCATCGCATTCTCGTTAAGCTTCTTCGGGTTCTTCGTCTTGTAGGCCTCGAACAGGTCGGTGACGGTGCCGTCTTCCGCGGCGATACGGCCGTTGGCGCAGATGTTCCGTACCTGGAACTGGGGGAACTTGGAAGGATTGTGCAGCTGGACTATCTGGTCGGTGGCGCCCAGCCGGAACTTCTCTATCTGCAGCCCACGGTGCTTCTGCATATAGCTGTAGAAGCGTTTCATATGCGCCACCGTGTCCGGGTCTCCGCCTGCCGTGGCATTAGGGAGAGGGTCGTCATAGTCGGGCCAGCAGCGGTCTATGGCCTTCCGGAAGTTGAGCGTTTCGGCGGCCTGGGAGAATCCGCTCAGGCAGTATTCCTCCCCGTCGCGTATCTGCTTTTCGGCATAGAAGCGGTCGCTGCCTGCATGGTCGTTGTGATAGTGGGTGAGGAGCATGTAGTCCACGTCCGTCACGGCTGGATTCACGCGGGTTACGTATCTGGCTATCCATTCTCCCGAGTGCCTTTCGGCGCTTGGAAGCAGCGGGACGGCCTTTTCGCCGCGGGCGAGGGCGTCGAAGTCGCCGCAGTCAAGCAGCATGGTAGTTCCGTCGGGGAAGATCAGGAACATCGATTCGGCCACTCCGGTATAGATGAAGTGAATCTGGAACTGTCCTTCTTTCCACCCCTGCCAGGGTTTTCCGGCACGGGCATTCAGGCAGCCGGCGGCAAATGCGCTTTCCCAGTCGGCCAGGCAGAGCCCTGCGCCGGCCAGCAGCGATGCCTTTAAGAAATCCCTCCTGTCCATCAGCGTATTCCGTATTTGCGGAGGATGCGGAGTATGGGCTTGCGTACCGATTCAGCCCAGAGGTAATAGCCGTGGTCGGCCGGATGCACGCCGTCCTGCGTAGTGTCGTGGTATGCATCGGCGGCATTGGAGGGGATGTAGTAAACGTCCTTGTACTTCCTGACGGCTATCTTCATCAGGCTGTCGGCTACGGCAGCCTTCTGGGCTTCCTTCATGTCCTTTACCTGGTCGAAATTGCGGTTCTCGCGCCAGATGGTCTTCATGAATATCAGCGGTACGCCGGGCTTGGCGGCCTGTATCGTCTCGATGAACGGGAACAGATTCTCCCTGACGGTATTTTCGTTGCCGTTGGAGAAGGCGTCGAATACGAAAGCGTCGACGTCAGCATCCTTGAGGGCGTTGGCGAACTGCGGCTGCATCCTGCAGTCACCGCTCACGCCGAGGTTGCAGAACTGCATGCCGGTGGCACGTGTAAGGAAACCGGAGACCGTTTGTCCGGCCCTGGAGGTGCTGACGCCATGCATGAAGGATGAGCCGTGCAGGCAGATGCGGTGGCGGAACGGAACGTCTCCCTTTTCTATTGCGGAACCTTCCTTGACCGCAATCTGTACCGAGTTGAGCTTGCTTTCGGTGGGGAGATACATGATGCATTCCTTCATCGTGCCGTCCATGTTGTCAACGAGCTGGCGTATCCTGCCGTTTTCCTTTTCCTTGTCGGTCCTGTATGCGCAGCATCCGGCCCAGAGCCACTTGCCGTCCTTCTTGATATACAGGTCGAAGCCGCGGGCCGCATGTCCGGAAGCGTTGGTGGTGCTGATACTTGAGAATTCAGGCCTGACTGCGATGACGGGGGAGTCGGTCTTGAAGGAGACTATGATTCCTGCCGGCATCTCCAGCAGGTTGATGTCCTTTTCCGTCCAGCCGCCGTAACGGGTGAAGTCCATACGCTGGTAGGGATTGGGGGTGTTCGGGAACACTTTTCCGACTATGGTGAGGTCAGCCGCCTCTATGAACGAATATTCGTAGTCCTGCCCGAAGGCCGCGAGAGATACGGCGAGGCCGATGATGGCGATGATGAGTCTGCGCATATTATTTCAATTCTATTGTCAATGGTTTCTTTGTGGCTTTGATTATTGTCTCCCTAGGTCCGTCTGCGAGGCGGGCGATAACGGCTACATCCCTGCCTGTCAGCTCTTTGTCGAATTCCAGGGTAAGCTTGACGCTGCTCTTGTCCGGTGCCCATTCGGCCCTGGTTACGAGCGTTCCGAATCCGGTGGAAACGGTACCGGGGGTGTTGTATGCATTATACCAGTTGATGACGGGGCTCGACAGGCCGGAGAAGTTGCTCCATCCGCCGCCGCGGCCGGTGGCTAGCATGAAGTGCTCGTAGCAGTTGTAGGAATCCTCGCATTCGCGTTCCCAGTTTGACAGGGCGGTGTCGGCGATTAGGCGGGCCTTGTCGGGCTTGCCCAGGTCGAGCATGGTCTTCCAGAGTATCATCTGGTGGGGCATCCAGACCGTTCCGTTCCAGTAGCCGTCGATGCGGTAGTACGGAGCGTTCTGATCGACGGCGGTTATGCCGTAGGGGCTCCAGAGTTCGCCCTGAGTGAATATGTGCTTCAGAAGGATTCCGGTCTGGTCTTCAGTGGTGATGCCGGCCGTGAGCGGCGCGACGCCGTCGAGGCCCATGTTGTAATTGACTCCCTCCTCCGTGCGGTAGAGCCTTTGCGGCTGGCCGTCGGCATCGTGCTCGACGTATCCGAAATAGCCGGTCTGTGCGTCCCAGGCGTTGCCCAGTATGCCTTTGGACATGGCTTTTATATCGGCGTCAAGCTGTTTGATGTCGGCTTTAAGTGCCTTGCGCTCCTTGCCTTTCGCGGCCTGCTCCATGTGGGAGGCCATCAGCCGGAGTATTTTCGCGCAGCGGATGTAGTAGGAAGTGGATACCATCGGTGCGGTGCGGGCGCGTAGTTCCTTCTGCGGGCGGAGTGTCCACTGGGCGGGATAATCGTCCCAGCCGCCGCTGTTGTAGAAGATGTTCCAGGTAGCGAGCAGGCCGCTGGGCTTGCGGAAGTCGGCCCCAGTCATGTAGTCGTAGAAACGTTTCAGGCGGGGGTAGATTTCCTTGAGCTGGTTTTCATCGCAGCCATTGCGCTCCCAGACGTCGCCTACGGCAAGAATCTGGGTAGCCAGAGGCGTGCCGTGATGGACGAAGGGGGCCTTTTCTTCAGGCGTGGTGGTGTACTGGCGTATGATCTCGTACCCGCGGCCTGGGTCGATTTCACTCATCGCCCAGCCGATGAAGCCGCAATCCCAGGTGTACAGGCTGTTCCAGTTCTTGCCGGGGCAGAAGTGGCGTATAGGCTCACCGTAGGCGTCTATCGGATAGACCACGTTGGTCAGCAGGGTGGCCTGTAGGAGCCGGATACCCAGGGGGAGGGAGACTTCATCTTTGTAAGCGCATTGTTGAAGCGCCTGATTATCAATATTTTGATTCCGTATCGCCGATGCGACATCTTCTTTGCTGCCGCATATTATCAGCTGCCAGACGGTGGTGTCTTTTTGCGGCCGGAGGACCACCGGGCGGAGGAAGTTGGCGGTGTAATGGCCTTCCCGGTCTCCCTTGAGGTCTTTGAATACGTGGTCGTGGACCTTGCGCGGCATCAGCTGCTCCAGTTTGGCGCAGCGCCACTGGCGGACTTCGCTGAGAGGATAGTCCCACAATACGCCGTAGGCGGTTTCAACCTCGGGATAGGAGACCGTGAACCAGCCTTCGCCCTGCCCGAGCTCCGGAGTCCACATCTCCTTTTTGCCGCCGCTCTTGCGTACGGCCAGCTGGAGGCTGATATTCTGGACTATATCGGTATTGTTGACGCAGCGGGATTCCAGCAGGACGTGACTGTCGTCAATAATATGGTACGTTGCGTCAACGTAAACTTTATCTTTCCACTCGATTTCCTGCCTGTAGGTGATGTGCTTCATGTCCGGGGAGACGTACCAGGGATGGACGTCCGATTCGAACAGGGCGCAGGGCACTTTGACGTTGCGGCGGTACACTCCAGGTACCAGGCAGAACTCGACCTGGATGCCGGATGAAATGTCTGCGATATGCGATATGCCGAAATACTCTTTGGAGTACGGCCCCCAGCTTTGCAGGCTGGCAATGTCGTGGGACGGGGTTGCGGCCAGCACGGCCGCCAGTAGTATCGTTGTCAGCATGTCCAAAAATAGTCAAAAAAATTGATACCGCCGCCCTTACTTCAGCCACTCGGTGTGGTGGAATTCGCCCCGGGGCCGGTCGGTACGCTCGTAAGTGTGGGCACCGAAGTAGTCGCGCTGGGCCTGGAGCAGATTGGCAGGCAGCGAGGCGCAGCGATATCCGTCGTAATAATTGAGACCTGCGCTGAAAGAAGGGACGGGAATGCCATGGAGCAGGGAAGTGGAGGCCACCCGCCTCCAGGCATCCTGACCTTCCGCGAGCTTCTCCCGGAACCAGGGGGCGAGCATAAGGTTAACCAGTTCGGGATCAGCCTTGTACGCTTCCTTGATACGGCCGAGGAACACGCTGCGGATAATGCATCCGCCGCGCCAGAGTAGCGCTACGCCGCCGAGGTCCAGATTCCATCCATATTCCTTCGATGCAGCCGCCATCAGGCTGAATCCCTGGGCGTAAGAGACTATCTTGGCCGCCAGCAATGCCTTGCGCAGGTCCTCCAGGAACGACTCCCTGTCGGCCGTCATGTTGGCTTCAGGTCCTTCCAGCACTGCCTCCGCAGCGACCCTCTCCTCCTTTCGGGCGGAGAGGCAGCGCGCAAACACCGCCTCGCTGATCAGCGACAGCGGTGTACCCTGGTCCAGGGCCGCCTGCACGGTCCATTTGCCGGTGCCCTTCTGCCCGGCGGTATCCAGTATAGTATCGATGATATACCGTCCGTCGGCATCCTTCTTTCCAAGTATGTCAGCAGTGATTCCTATAAGGTAGCTGTCCAGGTCGCCGTAATTCCAGCGCAGAAAGACTTCGCGCATTTCGTCGTTGGACATTCCGAGCCCGTCGCGCATGATCTGGTAGCATTCGCATATCAGCTGGATGTCTCCGTACTCGATGCCGTTGTGGACCATCTTCACGAAATGTCCGGCTCCGCCGTTGCCGACCCAGTTGCAGCAGGGCGTGCCGTCATCTACTTTGGCCGCAATTGCTTGCAATACAGGCCGGACCAGCGGCCAGGCGGCCGCATTGCCTCCGGGCATCATGGACGGCCCTTTCAGGGCGCCTTCCTCGCCTCCGGATACTCCGGTGCCTATATAAAGAAGTCCGCGCTCCGCCAGGAAGGCGCAGCGCCGTTCGGTATCGTGGAAATCGGAATTGCCTCCGTCGATAATCACGTCGCCGGGTTCAAGAACCTTCAGCAACTCGTTGATTACCTGGTCGACAGCACTTCCGGCGGTAACCATCAGGAACACCTTTCGGGGTGCGGCCAGGCTGCCGGCCAGTTCTTCATAGGAGAACGTGCCGGTAAACCCGTCGCCCGCACCGGCCATAAACTCTTCGGTCACCGACGGGATATAGTTGTAGACCGCCACCCGGAAGCCTTTTCCCGCCATATTCTGCGCAAGGGCACGGCCCATCACGCCGAGGCCTACGAGGCCTATGTCACAAAGCTTGTTCATCTTTTGACTCTTGCATTTCCAGACCAGACGCTCCAGACCTGCTCTTCATCTGCGGGGAGGGCATAATCGGTCAGGAAAGTCGTTGCCAGTGCCCCGCAGGCCCAGCCGAACTGGGCGCAACGCTCAGTCTCCCAGCCCTTCAGCATTCCGTACAGCAGCCCTCCGGTAAACCCGTCGCCACCGCCTATACGGTCAAGTACATGAATCTCCCGGGGCGGAATCACATAAGTTTCAGACGTATCGGCCACTATCGTGCCCCAGAGGTGCGTCCCGGCATCGAGCACTTCCCTCAATGTGGTGGCAATCAGCCGCACGCCGGGGAAACGCTCGCGCACACGCACAATCATTTCTTTGAAGGCTTCTGTCTTGGCCTCCAGCCCGCATCCGCCGGCTTCCGGCCCTTCGAGACCCAGGCACAGCTGGAAGTCTTCCTCATTGCCGATCAGAACGTCGGCGCTCGAAGCAATCTGTGTAAACACCTTGCGGTATTCCGCCTCACGTCCCTTCCAGAAGGAGGCCCGGTAGTTCAGGTCGAAGCTTACAAGCGTGCCGTGTGCCTTCGCCGCCTCCACCAGCGCCAGGCAGAACTCCGGCGCCAGCGCGGCAATCAGACCACTGAGGTGCATGCAGCGTACACCTTCTGCGCCGAACAGCCGCTCCAGGTCGAAATCGGATGCCGTCAGCGTCCGCCCTACCTCTCCGGCACGGTCGTTCCATACCCGCGGTCCGCGTACTCCGCTGCCGCTGTCGGCGATGTTGATCTGGTGCCGGTAGCCCCAGGGGCCGCCCTGTTCGCGTTCTGGGCCTTCCACGGACATTCCGCGGCTCAGCAGATTGCTGCGGATAAAAGCCGCGAACGGATGTCCCTTGACGAATGCCGTCAACACTTTGACCGGCAGACCTAAAGCGGAGCAGATGCTTGCGGCGTTGGTCTCGGCGCTCGTCGCCTGGAGATTGAACGTCCCGCCGATATGTGCGGGCTGCCCGTCAAGCGGGGTGATTCTGACGCCCATGCTTGTGGGCACCAGAAGAGAATAGGAAGGAGTCATAACAAATTACCAAGTGCGACGATTCCGGTATAGGACACAACGCACGCAAAAACGAATGCCAGCGCCATCAGGACGGTAAATACCACTCCCGGACGCTGCTCTCCCATCACCTTGCGTTTGTTGAGCATGATAATCATCAGCAGGATGACCAGAGGCAGTACGAAAACAAGCGTCACCTGCGAAGCGATCTGTGTGACCACCGGGTTCTTGCCGAGTATCGGGATTGTAAGGCCTACCAGAGCCGCTATACCGGTGAGAATCTTGAACAGCGGCGTGCCGGTCTGCATCTCCCCGTTGCGGTAGTCGCTAATGAGCTCCGGGGCGAGCATCATGATAGGGAAGAGCGACGACAGGCCCGCGCTGAGCAGTCCTATGACGAATAGCGCCACAGCGAACCGTCCGGCAATGGGCTCGAGTACGTAAATCATATCCAGAACCTTCTCGACCGTAATTCCGCGGGCGAACAGCACTCCGGCGGCGCAGATCATAATGGATGCGCTGATGATGAAGGTAAGCGAAGCGCTGACGATGGCGTCGCGCCGTTGCAGTTTGCCGTCGTCCTTGCCCCAGCCCTTGCTCTTGAGTATCATGGGCCTGATGACGAAGGTGGGCGACGACATCGTGGTGCCGACGAAAGCGGCCACGAACAGCAGTGCGTCCGGTTCCTTAGGCAGCGACGGCACAAGCCCTCGGACGATGGTGCCCGGAGCCGGCAGTTCTATAAACATCGAAAGGATGAACGCGAAGCCCATCAGCGTAACGAGCACCGACAGTATTTTCTCGAACACTCCGTAATTGCCCCTGTTGAGGACCGTCCAGATGGTGCCGGCGATGATGACGGCCATTCCGAGGACTATCCAGTAGCCCGCCTCCTTGGGCAGGCCGGGAATGCAGAGGAACAATACTTCGCAAACGGCGTTGGAAGTGATGTTGAGGATGCTGGAAAGGCTGATCCACTGGCTGACGACCAGACCGCAGATAAGAATGACGGCCCAGACCTTGCCGCCGCGAAGGTTATGCTTGATACCGTGGATGGCGGTGTCTCCGGTGACTATGCCGAAGCGGCCGTAAGCCTCAGTCATCACCCAGGTGAAAAAAGCGCTGATTGCCAGTACCCACAGGAGCCCGGTGCCGTACATGCTGCCGGACTTGACCATCGAGGTAACGCTCCCCGTACCTATGGTAAAGCCCAGACAAAACAGCCCGGGCCCTACCAATGCAATCAGATGCAGTATCTTTTTGAACAGTTGCTTCATCAGGAGAACAGGCAACCGCCGTTTATGTCAATTCCCGTACCTGTTACGTAAGGAGCATCCTGCCCGGCGAGGAAGCTGACCAGGCCGGCGACCTCGTCTGCCTCGCCCTCCCGGCGCAGGGGAGCGCTCCTGTGCAGGGCCTCACGCCCTTCCGGCGCCGTGAACGTATCGTGGAAGTAAGTGTTTATCATTCCGGGACATACGGCATTTACCCTGATGCCCTGGGGACCGAGTTCCTTGGCCATGGCGCGCGTGTGGCAGAGCATAGCCGCCTTACCGCAGGCGTAGATGGAACTGCCGGGACCGCCGCCGTCGCGTGCAGCCTGGGAGGAGATGTTGATGATACTGCCGCCTTCCTTCATGTAGGGGAGCACGTCGCGCGTGCAGAGCCAGCAGCTCTTGAAGTTGAGGTCCATCAGGGCGTTGTACCAGGCTTCGTCCTGTTCCTGAATCTTCTTGCGGCCCATGATGCCGCCGGCGTTGTTGACCAGAATGTCGATCCTGCCGCCGAAGGCCTTGGCCGTCTCCTCGAAAAGGAATTTGACGTCTTCGGCTTTGGTGACGTCGGCTTTAACGATGATAGCCTCACCGCCGGCCTTCCGTATCATATCGAGGGTTTGCTGCGCCTTTTCCGGGTTATGGCAATAATTGATGCAGACCTTGGCCCCGTCGGCGGCGAGCCTCAGGGAAACGGCACGGCCGATATCGCGCGAACCGCCGGTCACTACAGCCACTTTTCCTTTTAGATCCATTGTTTCTCTTGTTTTGTGTGTCCGCACACAAAGTTAGAAAAAAAACTAATAATAAATAGGTTGAAACATATTTTTTTTCATAAATTTGCGGGTCCATGAATCAACGACTTACAATCAAGCAGATTTCAGAGCTGGCCGGGGTTTCCGTCGGTACTGTCGACCGTGTGCTTCACAACCGCGGCAGGGTTTCTCCCAAGGCACTGGCGGCGGTGCAGGCCGTACTCGACAATCAGTCGTACGAATACAACCTGCACACTTCCGCAGTGGCCTTCAAGAAGACCAGGAAGTCCCTTCACCTGATCATCTCCATTCCATCCTCGGCGAAAGGGGAGTACTGGGACATAGTGAAGTCCGGTCTGGACAAGGCGTTTCAGGAGTACGGCGACATCTCGGTCCGCAGCGAGTACCGTTTCTTCGACCAGTTCAACTCCCTGTCCTGTAAAGAGGTGTTCGGGTCCATAGCGGAGACGGAGTGCTCTGCGGTAATCCTTGGAACGACCTTTATCGAAGAGACGAGGGCCCTTTGCAATCGGCTTGACGAGAGAGGTGTTCCTTATGTTTTTCTGGACGGAACGGTCTCGGAAACACATCCAGTCGGCGTTTTCATGGTTAACCAGGACACTTGCGGCCGTCTGCTGGCAAGGCTGATGGACGGCCTCACTCCTCATGGAAAGGAACTCGCCATATTGCTGCCCAAACGCACGGGAACAAGGATATCCAACAACTCTGCCTTGCGCCTGGATGCTTTCCGTTCTTATTTCTCCGAATCCAAATCTGACCGAATACTGAAGGAAGGCTACTTTTCTACCGAGAATGCATCTGTCATAAATGCGGAAATTGATTCCTTCCTGCAGGCCAATCCCCTTGTGGGAGGCATCGCCGTGGTCATTTCTGCCGGCTATCTGGTCGCTGACGCCCTCAGGGAAACCGGGCATTCCGGAATAGTCGCCGGCGGCTTTGACGTTACCGCTGGCAATGCCCGATGCGTCAAGGAAGGCTCGATTGACTTTCTCATCAACCAGCATCCGGAACGCCAGGGCTTCTATGCAGTTGAGTCGCTGCTGCATTTCCTGCTGTACGGTACGCCGGCCAGGAACGGGGAACAGCCTCTGAGTATAGATGTGGTTTTCGTTGAGAACCTTCCCCCGTGGCTGGAAGAGGTTGAAAATTAGTAGCATCATATTGTATATTTAGAAATATTGCGTAACTTTGCAAGGTGGTGTGTGCGCACACACCGATAAGACCGACAGGTTTATGGTTCGATTATTATATATATCTCCGGCAAGTGAAGTGTCCGGCATCGAGCAGTTTGACATGCTCTGCCAGAGCAGTTTCTCCGGAGAACGTGAGTTCGACCCGTTGCAGGATGCCTTTGGAGACTGGGATCCTGATAATTAATATTTTGTTTATGAAAAGGCAAAAATACATCTCACCGCTTAGCGAGCAGTCTCTCCTGGAGCAGGAGAGTCTGTTCTGTCAGAGTTACGATTCCGCCGACCGCGGGATCGATTCCCTCACAGACGCTTATAATGACTGGGATGTTGTCGGATAAAAATGAGAGTTATGAATAAATACGTTTATTGTTCAGCCATTTGCCTCCTGGCGCTTGCTTCCTGCAACAAGGAAATGGATATCGATCCGGTACTGCCTTCCGATGAACAGAAGACAGAGCTGGTGGAACTTTCTTTCGACGCCCGCGCCGAGGGCCTTCAGACCAAAGCCGACATCGGAGGCAGTTTCGTCCTCTGGGAAGACGGGGATGCCATAGCTCTCTTCGACGGAGCCCAGTTCAACAAGTTCCAGGCGACCAGTATATCCGCCGACGGCAAGACCGCAAGATTCTCCGGCTCGGCCGGGGCCGCCGCCAAATATTATGCGGTTGCTCCTTATTCCGCCGCAACCAACATCAGCATTGACAATAACCGCCTGAGCATAAAGATTCCGAGCACCCAGACTATCGTCGGTTCCCATTGTGTGGATCCCGGTGCCCTCGTGTCCACGGCGGAAGATGACGGAAACGGTAAACTCATCTTCACCAATCAGTTCTCCCTGATGAAGGTTAAGATTTCCCGCAGCGATGTCGTATCCGTCACCTTGACGGGCAATGCCAGCGAAAGCATCAACGGCACCAATCATTTCTATTATGCGGGTGACGGCGCCCCGCGCATGGACTATTCCAACGCAGCGGGCTACCAGATCAGGCTCGTCTATAAGGCTACGGCCGACAGTGAAGAGTCCGCTTTCCCGGCAGGGGAGTACTATATCGCTCTGTGGCCCAACACCTTCCCCTCCGGCTATAAACTGATTGCCGCAACCTCGGACGGTGCCAGGTCAATCAAATCTAAGTCCACAGAGCAGGTTCTTCCGCGCAACGGCGGCCAGAACCTCTCCACAATTGACGACGCCACTTTCTGCCCTCCCGTCATCATGAACGCCGACCAGCTCAAAATGTGGCGCAAGCTTGCCAGCGCCGGTGCCTATGCCGAGGGAGATGAGGTGAAGCTCGGCGCCGATATCAATCTGGGCGGCTATGCATGGAAACCCGTTCCCACATTCCTTGGCATCTTCGACGGCCAGGGGCACAAGGTTTATAATTTCACAGCGAGCGATTCCGAGGACAACAGGATCGGCTTCATACGTACTCTTGGTTCTTCGAGCGGAGAGGCGGCGGTCCTGAAGAACGTGATTTTCGGCTCTGCGGACGGTTCCAGTTACGACGGGGCCAGTTCCGTCTCGCTGACCATCGATTCTTCCAGTTCCTGGGCTTATGCAGGCATTGTAGGATATGCCCAGAAGAACAGTCTTATACAGAACGTTACCAATTTCGCCCCGGTCGTTGCGACGGCGACAGTGACCACGAAACACGCTCTCGGCGGTATCGTCGGCGCTGCCGGTGAAAACGCCACCTTCCAGTCCTGCGTCAACTACGCCGACATCTCGTCCAATTCCTCCTGCGAATCTACGGATGACTCTGCTGTCGGCGGCATCCTGGGGCAGACTGGAAACGTGGACGTGAAGGTGCTGTCCTGCACAAACAACGGCGTCGTGAGCAATTACTGCGTCGGCGTTTCCTGCATTGGTGGAGTTGTAGCTAAGTCAACCGGCACCGGAATGCTCGTGGACGAGTGCGTCAACACGGGAGAAATCAAGAATAATGCAGCTTGCGTGGGTAGCACTAAAGGCAACTGGGATATAAGCGTTGGCGGTGTCGTCGGTTTCATGGGCAACACCACGACCGTGAACAAGTGTTCCAACAGCGGACGTCTTTATAACGGCGTATCCACCAACGGCGACTATGATTACTGCTTCGGCGGGGTAGTCGGCGCCTCTACGAAGAGCGGTTGCGTCATCAAGGGCTGTTCCAACACGGCCGAATTCATGTACGCAGACAAAACTGAGTTTAACTCATATCTTGCCGCCGGCGGCATCCTTGGCTATACCAGGGGTACCGTTACTATCACTAAGGCTGATGACGGCACCAGGACGACCAATTCCGGTCAGTTCTTCCAGCGTCGCAATCACAAACACCCTTTCTATATCGGAGGTATTGCCGGCCTGATTGAGAAGCAGGCGGCGTCCGTTATTGAATTCTGCACCAATGAGGGAAGGATCGTAGGATCTGACCCCCAGTCGACAGACAAGATTAACTTCTACGGGGGCGGCATTGTCGGAAGCGCTAGTTCCGGCATTGTCCGGGATTGCACGAACAATGGCTTCCTCATCGCACGCGATGGCAATCTCATTGCATGGTTCGGAGGAATCGTGGGAGGGAAAGACAAGTATCCCACAAGCGTTCTCCGCTGTGTAAACAATGGCGCGGTAAGCGGTTACAATTCCAGCGGCAGCTCGTCCATAGGAGGCATAATGTCCGTTCTTCAGCCGGATCAGACAGAAGTCCGCAATTGTACCAACAACGGTCTGATTACCACGGCAAATGTTTACACCAATGCCAGCGGCAATACGGCAGGAGAACCGGTCAGCTATCAGAATAAGGACTACTACAAGGGCGGTCTCTTTGGATACGTCAATGCCCCCAAGGCCGATGTGACCGACAACGTTACCGGATGTGTCGTGAATTGCACACTCAGTAACCAGACTGTTGGGAAGGACACTTACACCGGCATTATCACGGGGCAGACCAAGAGCACGACAAGCACTGCCTTCAAACTGGTGTTCGGAACTCCGTCCGACCCGGTCAGGATTGTGAATACCTCTAAGTTTGAGTATGGCACTGGCAGCAATCCCGCTACGATAACCCCGGGAGACGTCATGAATTCCGACGCCAATGTCAAAAAGTGGCTGATGGGCTCTACGAGCAAACTATATGATGCCACCAACGGCACCAGTAACTCTGATATCGTCGCTTTCAATTATTCAATTGTATCAAACTAACATCGACACCGACCGGATTTATTGGCAAATAATAAAACACTATACATTATGATTAAAAACACATTTTTCGCAGCAGGGGAGTATCTCTCACCTACCTGCAGAACTATTGAGCTGATTCAAAGCGGCCGGCTTTGCGTCGACAGCAATTTGAATTCCCGCGGGGAGGTAAACCTCTCCGGTATGTCTGACGGCTGGGATTCAGAAGATTAAGGGAGGATAATGCCATGAAAAAGTATTTGTACATCATCCTGGCCGGAATCTTTGCTGTTACCGCCTGCGAATCTATCAATAACGTAGAACCTGACGTCACCCCGGAACCGTCCGTCGATGATTCAGCCCTCGTGCCGATGACGTTCAAGGCAAGCGTGGAAGACCTTGCTACCAAATCCAACATCAGCGGCAATTTCATCGTTTGGGAGAATGACGACGCGATTGCGATTTTTGACGGCTCCGCCCTTCAGGAGTTCACCGTCTCTGCGCTTTCCGGCACCGGCAAAGGCGCTGAGTTCTCCGGCAGCGCCGCGAGCGTAAGTACCTATTATGCAGTTGCTCCTTTTGAGGCTGCGACCAATCTGAGCACGGCTAATACCCGTATCAGCGTGACGATTCCCCATAACCAGACAATTATCGGCAGCCACAGCGTGGATTCTAAGGCCCTGGTCTCGACCGGTGTAGCAGACGGCACCACCGACCTTAACTTCGAGAACCAGTTCTCCCTGATGAAGGTGACGCTTACCGCCGACAACATTATGGGAATAACCGTTATGGGCAACAACAACGAGAGCATCGCCGGCTCCAACCATTTCTACTATGACGGAGAGGACGCGCCCAAGATGGATTTCTCGAATGCAGGACAGAAGAAGATCAATCTGTCTTACAAGGCTACAGAAAGCAGTGCCAATTCGGCCTTCCCTGCTGGCGATTACTATATCGCCCTCTGGCCCACAGAGTTCTCTAAAGGTTACACGGTCATCCTTGTAGATGAAGACGGAGGCAAATCCCTCAAGTCCGCTTCTTCTGCCCAGAGCCTTGCCAGGAACGGCGGCCAGAATCTTTCCACCGTCGACGACGCCACTTTCTGCCCGCCGGTTATCACGACCGTTGCACAGCTTAAGATGTGGCGCAGGCTTGCCACCGCCGGCGTATATGAGGCGGGGGAAGAGGTTAAGCTTGGCGCCGACATCAACCTTGGCGGGTATTCATGGGCACCTGTTCCGGAATTCCTGGGAATTTTCAACGGACAGGGACACAAGATTTATAATTTCACTATTTCTTCCGACGCACAGTATGTCGGTTTCATCGGCACCCTTGGATCCAGCAATGCGGAAGAGGCGGTCCTAAAGGATGTCGTGTTCGGTTCATCGAACGGCACTTCTTACGATGGAAGCAGTTCCATCACTGTTACCGGCGCCAGAAGCGGCTGGACGTACGGTGGTGTTGTGGGCTATGCACAAAAGAAATCCCTTGTCAGCGGAGTGACCAACTTCATGCCTGTGACTGCTACTGCTGCCGTGACCGGAAAGCATGGAATTGGCGGCATAGTGGGAGTAGGCGACGGTGGCTCCGGTAATGGTATCACTATCACCGGCTGCCATAACTATGGCGCCGTGACCGACAATTCCGCCAGTGAAACCACTGAGAATTCTGGAATCGGCGGAATCCTTGGCTCCACGGACGGATCTTATACTACGGTTTCCGACTGTGTCAACCATGCCGCAGTGCAGAACAATTGCATCGGCGTGTCACGAGTGGGCGGAATTATCGGGAAAGCATGGGATGCAAACTGTACCATTGACAACTGTTCCAATGAAGGAAACATCACCAACAATGCCGCTTCCGTAACGGACAAGACAAGTTCTTGGGATAATGCAGTAGGCGTAGGCGGTGTGCTTGGTGCTTTCACGAATAAGAGCGGCGGCCTCCTTGTCAACAAATGCTCGAATTCAGGAGCTGTTTGTTTCAAGGCTGCAACCAACGGATCATACCGCCAGGCATTCGGCGGAGTCGTCGGGCTGGTTACTTACGCCGGTACCATAAAGGGTTGCTACAACTCCGGAAAGATTTACGACGATGCAACCTGCGAATCCCACATAGCCATGGGTGGTATACTTGGCGTGTGTAACACTAAGAATCTCGTCGTGACGAAGGCAGACGACGATACATACAATGTTAACGACGGCGAAATATTCCACTATAAGGCCCACACTGACTGCGATACCTGGATCGGCGGAATCGTAGGACTCCAATATGCCACCACGACTCCGGTGGAGTACTGTATAAACAACGGACGTCTTGTCAGCGATCCGAGTGGACAGGGAACGGCAAACTACTATTCGGGCGGCATATGCGGTTCCTGTAAGGGAGTAATCCGGAATTGCACCAACAACGGATACATCTTCACCTGGGCCGGAAGCCTCACTGTCTGGATTGGCGGAATCTCCGGAGGAAAAGATGCCCCGCAGGTAATCAGCGATTGTACCAACAACGGCTGGATCAGTGCTTACAACACTACTGGTTCTTCGGTCAGCGCAGGTATTCTCCCCATCCTGTCTCCCAATTCGACGACTGTCAGCTACTGTACAAATACCGGCATGGTAACGACCGGAAACTTCTATTCCGGCGGCTCCGGCAACACTCCAAACTCTACGCTAAGGAAGTTCCAGTCCAAAGATTATTACATGGGTGGCTTGTTCGGTTATGTGAACGCACCTACTGCGGACGTTACTGTTGCGGAAGGTTGTATAGTAGCATGCACGTTCGGCCAGAGGACAGGTTCTGAAAGCAAGGATAGTTATAAGGGTATTGTATGCGGAAAGTGCAACAGCACAAGTTCTACCGGATATAAAATTACTTTCGGCTCTGCAGGCAATCCCATTCAGGTCGTGAACACTACCCAGTTCCAATATGGCACAGATGCGACTCCTGCAGTAATTACCCAGGGGGACGTCATCACTACGACCGCCCTTGCCAACAAGTGGCTGATGGGCAGCTCCAGTTCCCTGTATAACGCAGCCAACGGCAGCAGCGACACCAGTAAAGTTGATTTCAATTACGAGATCGCCACTCCCGCCCAGGCCGGTATAAACTAATCTCGGGCATTCTGGAAGAGCGACTAAGTTCCTAAGACAAACAGCCTCGTTTGGGGCTGTTTGTTTTTTTTGTTACATTTGACAAAAATACTTTGTATTTTTTGGAAAATAATCATAAATTTGCAGTTAGTGTGTGCGCACACACACATTAAGTATAACATTATGAAAGGCAAAATTGTTTTGATTCTTCTTGGAGCCTTGGCGCTCACAGTATCCTGCAACAAGATGGAAGAGCAGGCTCCCGGTATGGTGGAAATCACAGTAACTTCAGACGGAGCCTCTAAAACGACTCTCGACGGTTCCAGCGTAGTCTGGACGACAGGGGACCGCATGATGGTATTCTCGTCTGGAATTACCGACGGCAAGGTATTCCGTCTCCACAGCGGCGCCGGCACCGGCACCGGCAATTTCTTCGGCCCGGTTCCGCCTTCCGCCGACAACTATTTTGCCTGCTACCCGGAAACTGCCACCTACAACGGCGCCAGCACCTTCAGCTATACACTGCCGGCAGAGGTCCAGTACACCGAGGGCACTTTCGCTCCGGGCACCAACCCTATGCTTTCCGGCACCAAGAGCGCCTTCGACGGCACGTTCTCCATGAAGAACCTCTGCGGAGTCCTTCGCCTCAAGCTCAAGGGCAGCATAGAAGTATCTTCACTTGAATTGACGTTCAACTCCTACGTGAGCGGCCCCGGGCACGCCTCCCGCGGCGGCGACACCATCACCATGGACGGCAGCAGCGATGCTGACAAGAAGGTAACGATGAACTTCTCCTCTCCCATTCAGCTGGATGAATCCGCCTTCACGGAGTTCTATTTCGTACTCCCTCCCGCCGAATACAGCAGTATGACCATTAAGGCCAATATGCCCAACAGCAACTATTCCACGAAGAACGTCACTTCAATTTTCACCATAACCCGTTCCCAGGTGACAACGATGGAAGGCACCATGCCTGCACCTACCCTGAGCAGCCGTCCGGAGCTCCAGATCTGGTCTTTCAACGTCACCTGCCAGAAGAACGACGACAATTCCAGCTGGAGCAGCAGCAACTACTGGAGCCAGCGCAAGGACGGGGTCTATGCATTCTTCAACGGCCAGAGTCCGGACATTATCGGCACCCAGGAGTGCGAGTACCGCCAGCGCGTGAACATCCTCGACAATACATCGGGTTATGCGGCCTACGGCCTTGGCGTCGATTACGGCAAGGAGTCCAGCGGCGGCAGCGGTATTTCATGGCTTCCGTCATACAAGGACTACAATTCCGATTCTTCCAACGCCATATTCTACAAGACCTCCAAATTCAGCATTCTTGACCAGGGCACCTTCTGGCTCTCCGACAATCCTTCAAGCGTCGGTTCCGACGACGGCCATAACTGCGCATGGATCAAGTTCCGCTGGGACGAGAACGGTTATGTGTTCTATTTCTTCAACACCCACTTCACTGCACATTACACAGACGAGGCCTACGCCGCCCGCAAGGCCGAGGCCCGCATACTCTACGACCAGATAGCGGCGATCAATACCGAGAATCTGCCCGTAATCATTACCGGAGACTTCAATGCCACTGCTACTGAAGTTTGCGGCGAAGAAAAGGGAGATACCAGATGGAGCAATTACTACTGGGCCAGAAACCAGGACGGCAAAACCAGCAAGACAAGCTATCCTACCAGTTTCAACAATTTCTCTACCACCTGCACCGGTTTCTCCAGCATCTATTCGAGCGGGACGTGCACCGGAGGCAACTCCAATATAGACAACATCATTTACAAGAACTTCTACGAAAACAGCAAGCACGGTCTCAAGTCCGGCACCTTCGGTACCGACTTCCAGGCCTACTCAGGAAGGACCTATATCTCCGACCACTGGCCGATTACCGCTACGCTTGTGTTTGACTACCAATAGGATGAAACTTTTCCGTCCATTTCCGGCATTACTGGTTGCCGCAGTGCTCTTACCGGCCTGCGGCGAACCATTTAATGCCGAACCGGAGGCGGAAATCAGCGCTAAATGTGAATCGATGCCGGATGCATCCGACTCCCCGATGGAGGAGATGCCCGACGACGACCAGGGAATAATACAAATCTGACAATCATGAACCTCTTATCGACCAAGATATCAAGACTTGCAATCCTGACGGTCGTCATGCTGCTTGCCTGCTCACTGCCGGCATTGGCTCAGCGAACGTTGTCCGGAACGGTGACCGACCGCTCCGGAATCGGTGTTCCCGGAGCCGGCGTCGTGGTCAGGGGAACGACCAGCGGAACAGTCACCGATATTGACGGCAAATGGACTCTCCCGGTCAAAGGGGGAGAACTCGTGCTCGAAGTTACATGCCTCGGTTATACCTCCGCATCGGTGACCGTCCCCTCGGACAGGACGACCGTTAACATCGTTCTCGAAGAAGACAAGTTGATGCTGGAAGAGACGGTGGTCGTCGGCTACGGCACCCAGAAGAAGGTTAACCTGACCGGTGCCGTCACGGCCATCAAGGGCGACGAACTCCTCGACCGTACGGCACACAACGTCACCAGCATGCTTCAGGGTGCCGTTCCGGGCCTGAATATTACGACTTCTACGGGTATCATGAACGAATCTCCCGACATCAACATCCGAGGCTATACCTCCATCAACGGGGCCAGCCCTATGGTGCTGATAGACGGAGCTGAAGGCGACCTCAGCCGCGTGAATCCGCAGGACGTCGAGAGCATTTCCGTGATTAAGGACGGCGCGGCGGCCGCCGTTTACGGCGCCAGGGCAGCGTTCGGCGTTATACTCGTAACCACCAAGACTGGCTCCTCCAACGACGACAAGGCAACTGTCCGCTACAGCGGCCGCTGGGGATGGCAGGCGCCCACCACCAGCACCGACTTCGAGACCAGGGGCTACTGGAGCGTATATACCATCAATAAGTTCTGGGAGGCGCGTTACCCCGGCGAGCAGTATCTCAAGTACAACGACAACGACATGAACGAGCTGCTCGAGCGTGTAAACGACGTCACCGAAAACCCCGCCCGTCCCTGGGTCGTTGAGGAGACTGTAGGAGGCGTCAAGCAGTGGAAGTACTACGCAAACACCGACTGGTACCACACCCTGTTCTCCGACCAGAATCCTGTCCAGCAGCAGAACGTTTCCATTACCGGCGGCAGCAAGAACTTCAAGTACTATGTTTCCGGCACCTGGGACCGCCAGCAGGGTATTCTCAAGATTCATCCCGACATCGTGGATAAATATCAGCTCCGCGCCAGGTTCGAGGGGCGGATAAACAAGTGGGCCACGATCTCCAACAATACGTCCTACTACGACCAGACCTACAGCTACCTCGGCCTGGGGACCAACAATATCGACCGCGTGTTCTCGATGGTCACCGCACACGCCCTCCCGTGTTTCCCTCTGCAGAATCCGGACGGCTCCTGGGTGTATTATTCTCAGTATTTCGTTAGCAGCTATGCCGTGGGCAACGCCGTCCACATCAAGCTATCGGAAGACAAGGACAAGCACATCGAACGCAGGACAGACTTCGCCAACACCACGGAAATCAACATCACGCCGTTCAGGCAGTTGCGACTCACCGGCAATTTCACCTTCCGCAAGCGCCGCAACCACGACACCTGCCGCCAGACGAATTTTACATACAAGCAGTACCCCGACGAGCAGCCTGTCCTGCGGTCTACCGGTGTGGGTACCAACCAGCTTGACGAGAGGGCGAGGACCTACGACTACAAGTCGGCCAACTTGTTTGCCACGTATGAGGATACCTTCGGGGGGCATCATCTTACTGCCGTAGCCGGCGGAAACTACGAGACCCAGTACTCCCAGTACCTTGAGGCTATGGCGTACTACCTCATTTCCGACTCGCTCAACGACCTTTCCCTCGCCGGTACGGATGTCGACGGTTCCACCAAGCAGTATATCGACGGAGAACAGAGCGAATATGCCCTTCTGGGCTTCTTCGGAAGGGTCAACTACGATTACAAGGGCCGCTACCTTCTGGAACTCTCCGGTCGTTACGACGGCTCGTCGCGCTTTGCAAGCGGCCACCGCTGGGGCTTCTTCCCTTCGGTGTCGGCCGGCTGGCGCATCAGCGAGGAACCCTTCTTCGCCCCCGCCAGGGGAGTTGTCAACAACCTCAAGCTGAGGGCCTCCCTTAGCTCGCTCGGCAACCAGGTGGTCAGCAATTACGCTTACATCCGCAAGATTTCGGTCGAACCTGTGAGTTATATGTTCGGAGAGGGCGACCTTGCCAGGTCCGCATCAATCTCATCGCCCAATGCTGGCGACCTTACCTGGGAGACGGTACAGCAGTACAACGTCGGCCTCGATGCCGGCCTGTTCCAGGACCGTCTGCAGTTCACAGGGGAAGCCTATATCCGCAACACCCTTGGTATGCTGGTGGCCGGATCGGCCCTTCCTGCCGTTTACGGTGCAAGTGCTCCCAAAGAGAATTCGGCTGACCTCCGTACCCGCGGTTACGAGTTCTCCCTCAGCTGGCGGGACCAGTTCATGCTTGCCGGCAAGCCTTTCGGCTACGGTATTTCCGCCAACATCAGCAATTACGAGTCGCACATAACCAGATACGACAACAATCCCAACAAGCTGATCAGCGACCACTATGTGGGCCAGCGTATCGGCGAGATCTGGGGTTTCAAGGCTGACGACCTGTTCGCAACAGACGCTGAGGCCGAAGAATACGCCGCGCTCGTCGATCTGAGCTACATTACCGCCGGTATGGCTTCGGGATGGAAGGCAGGCGACCTCAAGTACCTGGATCTTGACGATGACGACGCCATCGGAATCGGAGCCAATACCGTGGACGATCCGGGCGACCGCATGATTCTTGGAAACAGCCTTCCGAGCCTCTCCTACGGCACGACACTGTCCTTTGACTGGATGGGCTTCGACGCCAGTGTGTTCTTCCAGGGCACGGGCGACCACTACTGGTATCCCGGGCGCTGGTGTTTCCCCTTCTGGGGCCCGTATTCCAATACGATGCAGTCATTCATCAGGCGTGATTTCCTTAATGATGTCTGGGACTACAACAACACCGACGCCTACTTCCCGCGCGCCCGCGGCTACATCGCCGAGATTTCGGGCGGCTATCTCAACCGCGTAAACTCGCGTTATCTCCAGAACTGCCGCTACCTTCGCCTCAAGAACCTTACGGTAGGATATACGGTACCTCCCGTGCTTACCAAAAAAGTGGGACTGGAGAAGGTCAGGGTGTATTTCTCCGGAGAGAACCTGACCTGCTGGTCGCCGCTGTTCGACCATTGCTCTTACCTTGACCCCGAGGCGATGATGCACAGCGAGGACGAAGCCCGGGGACGTACCTTCTACCCCTGGCAGAAGTCCTTCATGTTCGGTATCGATATTCAATTCTAAAAGAGAGACGGAATGAAAAAGATCTACAGCATATTCCCCGCCATCGCGGCCCTTTTCTTCGTCATCTCCTGCGAAGACGCGCTGAACAAGTACCCCCTGGACGACGTTACCGAGGAATCCTACTTCGAGAACGCCACCCAGTTGCAGATATTCACCAATTCCCTGTATTCGTCCATCCTGCCCGACGTCCCGTACGACGAGCAGAGCGACCTGGTTATCGGCAACAACCCCAGCAACCTGCTGCTGAACGGCTCGTTCCGCAACGTCCCCGCTTCCGGCGGCGGCTGGAGCTGGACCACCCTGCGCAAGATAAATACCTGCCTGGGCAATCTCTACAGGTGCAGCGACGAAAATGCCCGGATAGAGTATGAAGCCCTCTGCAGGTTCTTCCGCGCATGGTTCTATTACGACAAGGTCAAACGATTCGGCGATGTGCCGTGGATAGACCATGAGCTTGCCTCCGACGAGGACGATGTGCTTTATAAGCCGCGAGACAACCGCGACGTGGTTCTGGACCACATGATAGAGGATATCGACGCCGCCATCGCCGGCCTGCCGTCTTCTTACGCCTCCGGCAAGACATTCCGTGCTACAAGATGGGCTGCAATGGCCCTCAAGGCGCGTTTCTGCCTCTTTGAGGGCACCTTCCGCAAGTACCACGAGGGCGATATCACCCTGTGGACACTGCCGTTGGACGCCAAGCCCGCCTCTTATTATCTTGAGCTTGCAGCCGATACCGCCGAGGAGCTGATGGACCTTGGCCCGCACAAGCTCTACTCCACCGGCCGTCCAGATTACGACTACCAGAACCTTTTCTCCAAGTATGATGAGGACGCCGGCGAATTCATCCTGGCCATCGATTACGACTACAGCATGAAGTGCTTCCATGACGCCAGCGGCGTCGCCCTTCTGCCCGTATGCGGCCGTAACAGCCCAACCAGGAACTTCATCGACCATTACCTGATGGCCGACGGCTCTCGCTATTCCTCCGTATCCGGCTGGACTACAAAGACATTCGCAGACCAGGTGGCAAAGCGGGATCCCCGTCTCCATCAGACCATACGCATACCGGGTTACACCTATACGGTGCTGACTACCAACAGGGCGATGTGCTGCGATATGGACTGCTCGCTTACGGGCTATTCCATCGCCAAGTATGTCATGCCGTCCGACAACCTCATGATGTCCAACATCCGCGGCAATTCCTACAACGACATGCCTGTCATCCGCCTCGCCGAGGTGTATCTGATTTTTGCGGAGGCCAAGGCCGAACTCGGCACGCTTAACCAGAGCGACCTCGACAAGAGCGTCAACCTGCTCCGTAAGCGGGCCGGAATGCCTGACCTGAACATGGCAAAGGCCAATTCTTCACCCGACCCGTTCCTCAGTTCGCAGGAGACCGGTTATCCCAAGGTTACAGGAGTCAATAAGGGCGTGATTCTTGAAATCCGCCGCGAAAGGGTAGTCGAACTTGCCCTCGAAGGTCTCCGCTATGAGGACCTTCTCCGCTGGGCCGAAGGTGAGAGAATCGGCAGGGGACTTATCCAGGGAATGTATTTCCCCGGCGCCGGCGAATATGACTGGGACAAGGATGGCAAGGCCGACATCTGCCTCTACTCCGGTTCCAAGCCCTCTTCCAATGCCACATTCGTGTACAAGATCGGTACCGATATAGTCCTTTCCGGCGGCAACAAGGGATACGTCAATCCCCGTCCCGCCTACACCTTCTCTTTCGATCCCGAAAGGGATTATCTCTATCCCATTCCGACCAACGAGAGGGTGCTCAACCATCTCCTTCTGCAGAACCCCGGTTGGAACGACGGACTTGATTACTAAGATATTAAACAAACGAGCGATATGAAAAAGTATTTCCTTTTGCTTCTGACCGTCGCAGCCGTCGCGGCATGCGAGGAAAAGCCGGAAGATAACCCCGGAGGAGACGATACACAGAAAGCCACCGTCGTGAGGGTGGGCACTTCCACCTTGGAATTCGACGCCCTTGGTGCAGCTCCCCAGACCGTCAAGATTTATGCTGACGGCAGTTGGACCTCCGAGGCTCCTGATTGGGTAACGCTGGATCCCACGTCCGGCAGCGGCACCGTTACGGTAACCGTCAGCGTTACTGACAACGAAGATGTGGACGGCCGTATAGCGAGCGTCGTGTTCGCTCCCGAACTGTCTTCGAACACCAACGTACTCACGATTCAGCAGAAGGGCAACAACAAGGTCATCCTCAAGACCGGCCAGGCATTTGCCGAATGGCTCGGCTCACTTACCGTCGAGTCTCTGGATGAAGCCTCTCTGGGCGCCGATATCGATATGTCGGGCATCTCCCTGAAGCCTGCTGAAGGATTCTCCGGCACCTTCGACGGCGGCGGCTTTGCAATCAAGAATCTCAAGTCGGACAGCCCTCTGTTTAAGGTCAACAGAGGCAGGATATCCAACGTGGTGATTGACGGAAGCTGCTCCTTCGAGCCCGATACCCTGGTGTTCGGAGCCCTTGTGATGCGCAACGAAGGAGTTGTGGAAGGCTGCGTCAACAAGGCCGACGTTACCCGCAGGATTGCACCCACAAGCTCCAAGAGCAACCTGGTCGCCGGATTGATAGGCATGTCGGTAGCAAGGGACGAAAACGTCGTAAACTGCATCAACTGCAAGAATTACGGGGCCGTGTCCATCATCGTGAACGATGACGGAAAATTCACTACCCAGGGCGTTGCAGGCGTGGTGGCATATTCCCTTGACGAGCTTTCCGGCTGTGAAAACTACGGAGAGATAACCCTTTCCGGAGGATATCATACAAGCCGCGCATGTCCCGCCAGAGATCCTGCTGACCCGGAGAATAAAGAGACCGGTGAATTCTACAACAGGAAAGTTTCCTCCTCGGTAGGAGGTGTTGTCGCATATGCAATAGGGACACTTGACAACTGTAAGAACGCCGGCAAGGTTTCGTGGATTGAAACCAAGGTAGAAGGTCAGGATACGTCTCCCGCCAGGATGTTTGCCGGAGGAGTAGCTGGCTGCTATTACGGTGCAGTTTCCGATTGCTCCAATTCAGGTCCCTTCGAGGTCAAGGTTCTTTCAAGCGACAGGACCGCTTTTAACGGGCAGAACCATCAGCTTTGTGCAGGCGGTGTCTTTGGCGGTGTAAACAATCCCTCTGACGATGCACCCAGCAAGAACAGAGGCGTCAGTGTGAGCGGATGCAGCAACAGCGGCGCCATCACGGTTGAGGCATATACCACCAAGGACTGGATACATCTTGGCGGCGTGGTCGGCTGGCCTGCCTCGGAGAATGACAATACCAATCCCAGCAACTGGGGTGTCATGTCTTCCTGCAGCAACAGCGGGTCCATTACTGTGAACGGTTGCGGTCAGGTACGCGTCGGCGGCATAGTCGGCGTCACTCCTTACATGGAGAATTGTTCCAATACCGGCAAGATAACCATCATTGGAATAGAGGAATATGCTGAAATCGGAGGCATTGCAGGGCATCACTGGGGCTTCGCCCAGACCATTAAGAACTGCTCCTCGGCTGCCGATATCGAATCCTCCGTTGCGGTTGACGTCGGCGGACTCTTCGGTTGGGTAGGAAACAAATCCAAGGAATCCCAGTCGGCCGTCGTTGAGGGAGGTAGTTTCTCCGGCAATATAAAGGCTGCGGCAGGGTCCGATGCAGGCATGCTGGTGGGCGGTTTTGCAGCCAACAAGATTGCCGCCACCATCGGTACGTCCTCTTATCCGGTAGAGATTTCCGGCTCGCTCAACGGTACTCAGATAACAGCTGAGAATGCTCCTACACTGCTTTGGGGCATCAATTTTGATGAGACTGCTCAATCGTTCAGTTATGTCATCAAGTAAAGTACTACGCATTGCTGCCTTAGCGCTTGCCCTTGTGCTTGCCTGCGCCTGCGAGGAGAAACCGGACGATTCCGGCAATACCGAGAAGGAGACGGCGGATCTGTTGGTCTGTACCTTCAATATCCGCTATCCTGAGCCTGCAGACGGCGATTATGTCTGGGACAAGCGCAAAGACGCGGTGTGCAAGTTCATCCTCACCCGCAAGCCCGATATCATAGGCATGCAGGAGGTGGAAAGGGTCCAGGCGGAGTACATACTGTCCAAGGTCAAGGACGAATACGGAATGTACGGCATAGGCCGCGAAAGCGGAAAGGATATCCTTCAGGTGAGCGGGGATGAGACATCCAACACCATTCTTTACAAGAAATCCCGCTTCGACCTTGCCGCCAAGGGGACTTTCTGGCACAGCGATACACCCGACCAGGTTGCCGCAAAGAACAAGGCCAACGACTATGGTTCGTGGCATACGTCCCATCCGCTCTGCACATCATGGGTGCAGCTCTCGGACGGTGACAACCTGGGGCGTTCGGTCTGGCTGTTCAATACCCATTACCAGAACAACAAAAACATGAGTTCCGTCGCGCCCGAACTGAGGATGCTGGAAAGCAACCTCCACATCAGCAGGATTCCGGTTATCACCGGAGGATCGTTCGGCCCCGGGTGCAAGGATCCGGTTTTCCTTAGCGGTGACTTCAACTGCACTTTTGCTACAGACGAGCTTCAGAGGCTCAGGAATGTTCCCCTGGGTTATGCCAGGGAAGACGCAGTGAAGTCAAGTTTCCGCAGTGCCGATACGGACAACGGCTACGGCAAGGGCGGCAGTATCATAGACCATATCTTCTACTGCGGACCGCTCAAGTCACTGACATATACGGTGGATAAACGTGACTACGGAATCCTCTATATATCAGACCATTATCCTGTACTTTCAGAGTTCTCCTATACGGATAAGAAATGAACCCTCTATGCATTGTACTGGCTGCTCTTGCAGCCTCTTTTTCTTTGTCGTTCGACGACGGAACGGTCTCCGGCGTTAAGGGGCAGGCCGCATTTTTCGACGGCTTTGATTCCCGTATCGTAATTCCGGCAGCGGAAGTTCCCGTGCCTGAGCGACACTTCACTGTGGACGTCTGGGTATGCCCGGTGGCGTTTCCCAAGAGCCCCTGTCCGGTGGTATGCCGTCAGCGTACGGACGCCCCCGGAGGATGGTCGCTCTGGATGGACGCGCTCGGAAAGGTCCATTTCCAGGTGGCCTCGGCAGGGGAGTGGGTTGAAGTCTGCTCGCCTGAGGGCCTTCAGCTCCGGCAGTGGTCGCGCCTTACCGCCCAGTTCCGCGGAGGCTCGGGGCTCTATCTGGCCGTCAATGGCAGGCAGGTGGCTAAACTGTCGCTGGAACTGCCTGCAGTGGAACAGGCTGGCTACGACCTTTGGATCGGCCGTACGCCCGTGCGCACGCCGAGTTTCTTCGAGAACAAGAGCATCCCGATTTACAGCAGCATAGACGGAGCGATAGACGAACTGCGCATTTATCACGACAAGAATGCCTATTCGGCGGTTCTGAAGGAACGTTTCGAGAGTCCTGAGGCTCCTGTGTTCGAGGAGCGTGTGCTGCCCTCCGGCCCGGACGGCCTGGCTTTCGGCGCATGGTACATTCCGCTGAAGTATTACAAGGCGTTCGACGAGCGCTGGCGCGGGGAGTCTCCGGACGTGGTCGTATCGTTCGGCCCGGAGCAGCCGCACCGGGTCGTCTTCTGGAGGGGCATTTCATACGCCCCCTGTTTCGTCACGGAAAAGGGTAACTGGATGTGCAACGAATTCATTGAGCGACAGAAGGTTACGGGATGGGGCTGCCCGGAGAGCATGAGCGACAAGCATGCCGATTTCTCCAGCGTCCGCATACTTGAGAATACCCCTGCGCGTACGGTTGTGCTGTGGCGCAATCTCCCCGTCGGCGTCAATCAGAAGATTCCCTACCAGAACGAAGAAACCAAGTGGGGCGACAGTTCCGAAGAAACCTATATTTTCTATCCCGACGGTGTCGGAGTGCGGAAGATGGTCGTCTGGTCGGACCGCCTCGATACCTGGTACGAATGGTGCCAGAGCCTGCAGGTGCTGCATCCGTCCCAGAGGCCGGAGGACGTGCTTGATGCCGACCGCATCATGTCCGTCGCGGCTATGGATGGCAGAACTGCTTTGTACGGCTGGAATTTCGAAGGCAAGAGCCGTCAGGACGAAGCGTCGCTGCCGGGAGCCAACATTCAGGTTACGTATCTCAATAGCCAGTGGAATCCGTTCCTTATCCTTGAGGACGGGGACGGCATCAACGAAAAGGGGGAGTCTGGCCCGAGGATTGACCGTTATGCAGGCAAGTGGTCCGATTTCTCTTTGTTCCCCTGGCGCAACCACTGGCCTGTGACTCAGGATTACATCATCGGCCGCTATGCCTGCGTGGCTGACGCTCCGTCACACACCTACACCGCTACGCAGTACAACGCTCCGCACAGCATCGAAGGGAACAAGATGACCAAGCTGATGCTCTGCGGCTGCACTATGGATGATGCCGCCGGCCTGCTGCCGTTGGCGAAGTCCTGGCTTCGTGCTCCACGGTTGGTTAGTGCTGGCCTGGAGGTTCCGTATGACGTTACTCAGAGGGCATATATTGCATCATCCTCTGCTTCGTCGTTCCGTCTGGAAGCGTCTGCTGAGCAGCCTGCCTGCGGCGTATGTCTGATCATTAAAGGCGTATCGGAGGTCTCCGGCGTACAGGTCGACGGCAAGCCATACAAAGAGTATAAAGCCGGTATCCATACCTCCTGGGAAGGCCCCTCGCTGGTTTTATGGCTTCCCCTGCAAGCCACTGCCTCGGTCAGCATCGACGTTCTTTAGATCCTCCCTGATTATCAGCTACTTATCGCTACTGACCTGGTGAAAAATAACCAGGTCAGTATGGGTAAGTTGCTGAGATTCAATGGTAGAAGGGAGGGATTAGCTCGGCTGGAGGTCGAGAGTGTGACTTTCGACCTCCAGCCGCTGAACAAAAAACGCCGCACTCACGTGCGGCGCCCAATCGGTGATTGCATTGCGCGGAAAGACAGGGATTCGAACCCTGGAGCCGCTTTAGGCGGCCACACGCTTTCCAGACGTGCCTCTTCAGCCACTCGAGCATCTTTCCAATAACGTTGCAAAGGTAATAACTTTTTTAGATTAATCAACAAGATTATGATTATATTTGCAAATCATGAGCACTAAAACGATAATTGGTCTTTTGTCCGCCTGCTTGCTGGCGACATCATGCAACGCCTATTCTCCGGAAATTGAGATAACCCCGGCGCTGCCTGTTCGTGTGTTTTCCGCATGTGTTGATAATCAATCAGATACCCGTACATCTCTAACCCCTGAGTTTAAGGTCCTCTGGGACGAATCCGGTGAGGCGATAACCCTTCTGGACCAGGGAGGAGCGTGCTATGAACTCGTGCAGACTGCGGTCAGTGAGGACCGGAGGAGCGCCGAGTTTAAGGGAGCGGCGCCTGAATCGGGCATTCTTTATGCCGTGTATCCTGCGCAGGCTGACATTCCATTCGAGAACGGCCGGCTTGAACTGAGTATCCCCTCGGAACAGGAGGCTGTGCCCGGGAGCTTCGATACCGGAACCAACCTCGCCGTCGCGAAGGTCGGTACGGATAACAAATTGTTATTCAGGAATGTATGCGGACTTATCGGCTTCTGTGTGAATAATTCCGGCATTACATCCATTCGTCTTAGCGCCACGGAAACAAGCGGCGGAGCTTTAAGCGGAAGTGCCGGAGTAGCATTCGACGGCGACCTTCCGCTCAGCTATTCGAGCAAAGAGACCGGAGCCGAGTACGTGGAGCTGCAAGGAGTTATTCAGCCGGGAGTACGGTATTATGTTATGGTGTACCCGGGAGCATACAGCAGTGTGGAACTGCTTCTGTCGGACGATCAGGGGCGGACGGCCACTGTCGTCAAAGAATCCGGGCTTACCGTAAAGCGCAATACGATTGTCCATTTCAAAGCCATCGATATAGCGGAAAGTGACTGGATTGGCGGCGAGGAGGAAGAGCCAGGCGGAACGGCTACCCTGACTTACGAAGAGGCGAAAGAAAAGACAAAGGGCTACAATAATCCGACGGCCTATACCAACAGCTACGGAACTTGGACCGTCAGTGCCTACAATACCGGTAGCGCTTTTCAGCTAAACAAGGACAAGGTTGCCTATCTTGGCACTCCTGCCATGCCCGGGACGATAAAGAGTATAAAGCTCCACAATACGGCCGACCGCAGCGGCAATTTCATTGTCTGTACAGAGCCGGGCAACACGGCGCCCGCCGGAAACAAGGTGGAGTCGGCGTACAATAATTCCGGCGACTATACGATTGATGTAAGCACCCTGGAGTCAAAGCAGCTCTATATAAGGTCGTCTGCGGTCTCATACATCACCTCCGTAACCGTAGTCTGGGGCGGCAGCGGCTCTACGCCCGACCCTGAACCGGATCCCGAACCGGATCCGGGTACGCCTCACGAGCCCAACGGACTTGCAGATTATGGCTGGTTCGAGCTTCCCGCCCAGACCGATAAGAATATGGACGGTATAGACGACAACAATTCGGATTACTACTATTCCCATACCTTCCGCGCGGACGCGCCGAAGATCCGCAACTTCTCCTGCTGCTATTCCAAGGGCAATATGCAGCCGGTATGGGTGGCAGCCCCTATGCACACCTGCTACAAGGGTTCTTCAGGACGCAACGACAGCTACAAGGCCGATCCCAACATCAAATGCACCCAGGCCTCCAAAGTCGACGGATATACCAGAGGTCACATGCTCGGTTCATCGGACCGTACAGTGAGTAAGGAGACCAACCGTCAGGTATTCTATTATTCCAACATCGGAGCGCAGCTGCAGAGCGGTTTCAATACGGGTGGCGGCTCATGGAACAACCTCGAAGAACTCACCGACGGCCAGTGGTGCAAGGATACCCTCTATCAGGTCATAGGTTGTATCTTCACCCGCTTTACCGACCGTTACGGAAAGACAGTGGAGCCCAAAACAGTAGGCAGCGTACACATTCCTACCGCCTATTACAAAGTGCTGCTGCGAACCAAGAACGGCCAAACGGGGAAGCGCGTCGACCAGTGCTCGGCCAGCGAACTCAAGTGTGCCGCTTTCATTCTGGGCCACCGCACCAATGCCGGCCACAAACCGTCTTCCAGCGATATGTACACGGTAGAAGAGCTGGAAGCCCTGACCGGCCTAACGTATTTCGTAAACGTGCCGAACGCCCCGAAGGACGTGGCCCTTGCCTCTGACTGGGGACTGTAGGGCCTGCCGGCTCCTGCATTGAGTCTCCTGATCAGACTGTTTTTACAAATATGAGTGAATTGGGAAGTGACATACAGTTTCTCCCCGGAGTCGGGCCGAAGCGGGCAGCTCTGCTGAAGTCGGAGCTGGACCTGCATACCCTCGACGACCTCATTCACTTTTACCCGTTCCGCTACATTGACCGCAGCCGCATCACACCGATAGTCTCCGTAACGCCGGACCTGGCCTACGTTCAGGTCCAGGGCACAGTGGTAAGCCGTAACCTCATCAATATCAAGCATCTGAGCATAATCGTGGATGACGGTACGGCGCGTATGGAGATGGTCTTTTTCAAGGGCGTGAAGTGGAATTTCGACAGGCTGGCTCCCGGAACCACCTTCCTGTTTTTCGGCAAGCCGCAGTCCTACAACGGACGCATCAACATGGTGCATCCGGAGGTGGATCTCCCGCAGGCCGATCCGAACGCCGCAGGAACGCTTACCGGCGTCTATCCCAGCACCGAGAAGCTCAAGGCCGGAGGTATTACGGGAAAGACCATGTGCAAGCTCCAGCGGGCCGCACTCTCGCTCTGCATGCCCGAGATTCAGGAGAGCCTGCCCGATTATCTGATTCAGAAGTACGGCCTGCCGTCGCTGGTGTGGGCCCTGCACAATATACATTTTCCGACCGATACCGCCGCGCTTGCAGCCGCAACCCGCAGACTGAAGTTCGAGGAGCTTTTCTATCTGCAGCTGAGCCTGCTGAAGCAGAAATACGTGCGCAGCAAGGCGGCAAACGGGCTGGTGATGCCTCACGTCGGACCGGCATTCCATGCCTGCTATAACGCTCTGCCTTACGAGCTTACGGGCGCCCAGAAGAGGGTGATAAAAGAGATTCGGGCCGACTTCTCTGGCGGTTCCCAGATGAACCGTCTGCTGCAGGGTGACGTGGGCTCGGGAAAGACCATGGTCGCAGTGCTGAGCTGCCTGATCGCCATTGGAAACGGTTATCAGGCGTGCATTATGGCGCCAACGGAAGTACTTGCCCAGCAGCATTTTGCCAATATCCAGAAGTATCTTGCGCCGACCGGTGTCACGTGCGCCCTGCTGACCGGCAGCACCACTAAAAAAGAACGCAAGCCGCTGCTGGAGGGACTGGCTGACGGCAGTATCCAGCTGATAGTCGGAACCCATGCCCTCATAGAGGAGCCGGTGAAATACAAGGCCCTGGGCCTGGCCGTAATTGACGAGCAGCACCGATTCGGCGTCAGTCAGCGTGCCGCACTCTGGTCTAAGGGGCCCTTGATGCGGTACGACCAACGTATTAACACGTGGGTGCCGGCTGAAGGAGATGCCGCCGGACAAAATGTGCCCCCGCACATTTTGGTCATGACGGCTACGCCCATTCCAAGAACACTTGCCATGACTTTCTACGGCGACCTCGACCTGTCTGTCATCGATGAAATGCCTCCCGGTCGAAAACCCGTCCAGACCATGCTCATAGGCCAGAACCGCCTGCCGGCGATGTACCGTTTCATGCGGGAAGAAATAGCCAAGGGCCGCCAGGTCTTCGTGGTTTACCCGATGATCTTCATCAACGATAAACTGGAAGACGTGAGCAACGTGGAGCAGGGCTACGAAGACATAGTCAAGGCCTTCCCGCTGGAGGAAGGGTATAAGGTGGCCATAGTTCACGGGCAACAGAACAACGACCAGAAGCTCTTCAACATGAAGGCTTTCGTGGAGGGGCGCGCCCATATCCTGGTATCTACTACTGTCATAGAGGTGGGCGTGGACGTACCGAACGCCAGCGTGATGGTGATCCGCAGCGCCCAGCGTTTCGGTCTCAGCCAGCTGCACCAGCTGCGCGGCAGGGTGGGCCGGGGAGCGGAGAAATCCTACTGTATCCTGGTCAAGGATCCAAAGACCGGAAAAGACGCGCAGGAGCGTCTGGAGCTGATGTGCGCCACGGAAGACGGTTTCGAGATAGCGGAAAAGGACCTGAAGATGCGCGGCCCGGGCGACCTTGAGGGAACCCAGCAGAGCGGTATGCCCATAGACCTCCACATAGCCTCCCTTGTAAGGGACGGAGCTATGCTGGACGAGGCCCGTTCGTGCGCCTCCAAAGTGCTGGACGCCGATCCCGGGCTGGAAAGGCCGGAAAATGCAGTGTTGCTCAGGGAACTCAGGAAAGGAAAGTATGACATACGAAACTATAGTAACATTTCCTGAAAATTATTAACTTGCACAAAATTTATAAAAATGACAGCTATAATTATTATCGCCGTTTTGGCCGTACTGGTGCTGTGGATTATCGCCGCACAGCGTAAACTTGTTAACGCAGAAGAACTTACAAAGAACGCTATGAGCCAGATCGGCGTTCAGCAGTCCAGCCGCTGGGATGCTCTCTCCGGTCTCGTGGAGTTGATAAAATCCTACAACGAGCACGAGTACAAGACCATCAAGGATGCTATCGGTGCACGTTCCGGCATTACTGCCGACAGCACAGCCGCAGACGCCCAGGCACAGGACAATGCCTTCGCCGCAGCGCTCAAGCAGTTCAACGTGGTGGTTGAGCGTTACCCTGAGGTCAAGGCCGACTCCATGTACCAGAAGACCATGGATTCCGTCAACCTTTACGAGAATCAGGTACGTATGGCACGCATGACGTATAACGACTCCGTTACCCGTTTCAACCGCCTTACCCGCCAGATTCCCGACAGTATCGTCGCCGCTATCTTCCACTTCACCGAGAAGCCTTACCTTAAGGAAGACGCCGCCAAGAAGGATATGCCTTCTCTCAAGGTCTGACGATACCTGTAATGCGAAAATTGTTTCTTGCGGTAGTGGCGGCTCTGTCCGCCATTTCTGCGTTTGCATACGAGCCTCGGATCAATGATATAAACATCCGGGTATCCCTTGATACGCTTGGAACCGCCCATATCACGGAGGTGTGGGACGTGGTGGTCGCAAGCGGTACCGAGTGGTATCTGGTACGGGAGAATCTGGGTGACATCAGGATACGCAATCTTGCCGTTAAGGACGAAACTGGCCTGGATTTCCTGGATGAAGGCTCCTGGGACGTGGACCGGAGCATAAGCCAGAAGGCCGGACGCTGCGGCCTGCACAGGACCTCCGGCGGATACGAAATCTGCTGGGGAGTAGGGAGTTACGGCCCACACGTCTTTACCGTAAGCTACGAAATGACGAATGCCGTCAAGTCTCTGAACGACTACGACATTCTTCATATGCAATTCGTGTCGGACGAACTTTCGTCCTGCCCCGAGCATGTAAAGCTCAGTTTGAGCGCCCCAGTGCTGCTGAACAAGGAGAATTCCAGAATATGGGGCTTCGGTTATGAGGGAACTGCCGTATGGAACAGCGGCTTTGTGGAGGTGGAATCCTCGGAGCGCTTCCGGAAAAACTCCTCCATGATTCTGCTTGTGCGTTTCGATAAAGGCGTTTTCCACTCTCCAAGCGTACGTGAGCAGGATTTCCAGGAAGTGCTGGACAAGGCGCTGGAAGGCAGCCATTTCGATGACGAAGATGGCTCGGACGAGGAAGCAGACCCCCTGGCCGACTTTATCGCCACTCTATTTACCGGCCTTGTTATGTGGTGGGTGTTCGTCAAGCCCTTCCTGCGCATGTTCGGCATAGTCAAGAAGAAGGACAGGAAACGGCTCAAGAGTCTGTTCGGCCGCCGTCGCCTGCCGTCTTTCCCGGGATGGGACCGCAAGATTCCTTTCGACGGCAACCACCTGCGCACATATTATATCGCTTCCCATATGAAGGGTAACGACGACAACAAGCTCACCATCGTTTCCGCGCTGATCCTTCGTATGATAGGCAAGGGAAACATCAAGATGAAGACGAATCTGGAGGGCAAGAATGAGTTTACCTTCGACAACGGTATTTCCCGTGAGTGGATGAGCAAGGCCGAAGAAGGGCTTTACGATATGCTGGTCAAGGCATCAGGGCAAGACAAGGTGCTGCAGCCCAAGGAGTTCAAGAGATGGTCCTTCATTAACAGCAGAGTGGTTGCCGACTGGGTGAAGGACATGAAGACCGAAGTGCGCGACTCCTTCTCCGATCCCGGGCTTGCTACTCATTCCTCCTATTATGAGTCCATAGAGCTGACGCCTGCCGGACAGGAAAAGGCTATGCAGGCCCTTCGTTTCCGGCAGTTCCTCAAGGAATTCACAATAATCAACGAACGCCACGCGCCTGAGGTGGCTTTGTGGGGTGATTACCTCATTGTCGCCGCACTCTTCGGGATGGCGGATAAAGTTGCCTCTGATATGAAGCGCCTGGTCCCGGATATCAAGGTGGGCGATGTCAGGCTCCCGACAAACAGCCTGGGCGATCTGGTCTATTTCACCTCCTCGTTCAACAATTACGCCCGTTCCGCCAATTCGTACCATAGCATTTCTTCCAGCGGAGGAGGCTATTCCGGAGGCAGCTCCTCCGGATTCGGGGGCGGTTCCTCATTCGGCGGAGGCGGAGGATTCTCCGGCGGCGGCCATGGCGGCGGCAGCAGATAGTAATAAGAAACCGTTTTGGCTTCAAAACAGTTTCTAATTGATAATCAGCATAATATGAAAAAATATCTAACCGGCCTCTGTGCCGCACTCGCAATTATGAGTTGTAACAAAGCGGAAGACACCACTGGCTATGTGGGCCCGTCCGATGTCGTTATCGAAAACGGAGTCATGACTCCGGAAGTCCTGCTTGCCCTGGGGCGCCTTAGCGACCCTCAGATCAGCCCGGACGGCAAAAGCATCCTTTACGGCGTTTCATGGAACGATATTGCCGCCAATCGCAGCTGCCGCAATCTGTGGATTTGCGACACTGACGGAGGTAACGTCCGCCAGCTCACCCGTTACGCGAAGAGCGTAAGCAACGCCCGCTGGTCTCTGGACGGCAAAAGCGTATTCTTCCTTCAGGGAGGACAGCTCTGGAAGGCCCCGTATTCGGGAGGCCGGCTGGGTAAAAAAGTGCAGCTCAGCGATGTGCCAGCAGGTATTTCCGAGTTCAAGCTGTCTCCGGACCAGAGCTCGCTGCTCTATCTTTCCTCCATCAAGAATCCCAGACTTCAGCAGCCCTCGGACAGCGATCCGGCACTGGACAAAGCTAAGGCCTATGCCACAGAGGACCTCATGTACAGGCACTGGGACCACTGGGTGACCGAAGTCCCTCGCAGTTATGTGGCTTCTTTGGACGGCAGGATTACTCCGGAAAGCTCCCGGGACATTCTGGGCGAGGAGCCTTTTGAGCTTCCGACCGAGCCATTCGGCGGAGCGGAGCAGCTGGACTGGAGCCCGGACGGCCGCTACATCGCCTATTCCTGCCGGAAGAAGGTGGGAAAGCAGTATGCATTCAGCACCAATACAGGTATTTATGTATATGACACTCAGACTGGTACGACAATTCCCGTAAAGATGGACGGAGGTTACGATACGGACCCGGTATGGAGTCCGGACGGGAACTGGCTGGCCTGGATATCGATGCCCCGCGACGGCTATGAGGCCGATGCCCAGCGCATACTCATCTGCGACGTCAAAGAGCAGGACGGAGCCCTGAGCTTCGGCGCTCCGAGGCAGCTGGCCGCCATCCTCGACCGTGATGCGTCAGGCCCGGTATGGTTCGGTAACGAATTGTATTTCAATGCATTGATAGACGGCGTGCAGGCCATCTTCAAGGTAACTCCTGACGACGAGCTTACACGCCTCACCCCCGCCGACTGGCCCCGGGATTTCTTTACTCCTTTTGCGATAGAAGGGGAGGGTGAAGACCAGCGCCTGCTGACCACCTGCTATTCCCTTCACCGCCCTCTTGAACTCGCTGAGGTTTACCCCGCAAAACCGGCGTACGGTCTTGTCAGCGACGTCAACGGTCCCATTTTCGGCCAGTTGGATGAGGTTACGACCGAAAGCGTTTATGTGCCTACGGTTGACGGCAAGCAGATGCAGTGCTGGGTGATGTATCCTCCTAAGTTCGACGCTTCCAAGGTCTATCCGGCCATAGAAATCGTACTCGGAGGCCCTCAGGGCAGCAATTCCCAGGACTGGAGCTACCGCTGGTGCTACCGCCTCATGGCCCAGCAGGGTTACGTGATCATGATGCCCAACCGTCGCGGAACCACCGCCTTCGGACAGGAATGGAAGGAGCAGATCAGCGGCGACTACTGCGGCCTCAATATGCAGGACTACCTGAGCGCAGGACGCTATATCAAAGGCCAGCCCTACGTGGGCAAACTGGCATGCGTCGGAGCGTCCTACGGCGGCTATTCAGCCTATATGCTGGAAGGCCTGCACGGCGACCTGTACGACTGTTTTATCGCTCACGCCGGCATTTTCGACGAGGCTCAGCTGTGGTTCACGACCGAGGAGATGTGGTTCGCCAATTGGGATAACGGCGGCCTGACCGAGTATGCGTTCGAAGAGGGCCGTCAGGGCCCTGCAGGCGACGGAATCACCTTCGGCGGCATGCAGCAGGCCGGCGCTCCATACGCCTCCACGCCCAAGGCCCGCCGTCACTATGCCAATTCTCCGGCATCAATGGTCACCAAGTGGCATACTCCCATTCTCTGCATTCACGGGATGATGGATTACCGTATCCCTTACGAGCAGGGTATGGCGGCATTCAACGCCGCCCAGATGATGGGAGTGCCCAGCAAGTTGGTGGTTTTCCCGGAGGAGAACCACTGGATTCTGCAGCCCCAGAATGCCCTCTACTGGCACAGGACCTTCTTCGACTGGCTTGACCGCTGGATGAAATAGGATGATTCCTGACTGGCAGATACGGACAGAGATGCTTCTGGGGGAGGCAGCGCTTCAGCGGCTGGAGGCTGCCAGGGTGGCTGTCGTCGGTCTGGGGGGAGTGGGCGCGATGGCGGCGGAGATGCTGGTTCGCGCCGGAATCGGACACATAGTCCTGATAGATGTGGACAAGGTTTCCGAGAGCAACATCAACCGCCAGCTGCCGGCCCTGCATTCAACGGTCGGCCGCAGTAAATGCGAACTGATGAGAGAGCGTCTGCTGGATATTAATCCGCAGCTGGAAGTGCTTGTAATTCAGGAATATATCAACGAGGACAGTATCCCCTCGCTGCTCGGCCCTCTGGAGCTGGATGCAGTCGTGGATGCTATTGATACGCTCAGCCCCAAGATTGCCCTGATACAGCATTGCCTGGGCAGGGGAGTGTTCCTGGTAAGTTCCATGGGCAGCGGTTCCAAGCTGGACGCCACCAAAGTGCGGGTGGATGATATCTCCCGCAGTTTCCAGTGCCCCCTTGCTCACATGCTGCGCAAGCGACTGCATAAACTTGGAATCAGCGAGGGCTTTCTGGCCGTGTTTTCTACGGAAAAGCCGGACCGCGGTTCGGTGATGCTGGAAGAGAGCCGCAACAAGAAGTCGCAGACAGGGACTGTATCGTGGCTGCCGGCGGTCTTCGGGTGCGTGTGTGCACAGGCGGTCGTGCGCCATTTTGCTGATAAAGAAGAAAATGCTTAACTTTGCAGGCTATGTTTAAAGTACACGAAGTCAAGAACCGTTCGGACCTGATGCGTTTCATCAAGTTCCCGGACCAGCTGTATAAGTCCTGCAAGCCGTATGTGCCTGCTCTGCATTCGACTGAGGTGTTCGCGCTTACCAAGACCGCAACCCTGTCGTATTGCAAGCGCAGGATGTGGCTGGTGCTGGACGGCGCCAAAGTGGTGGGCAGGATCTGCGCTATGATCAATCCCCGCTACAACGAGCGTTTCGGCAAAAAGCGCGTGCGTTTCGGCTGGTTCGACTGCATCAACGATCTGGAGGTCGCCAAACTGCTTATCGGCACTGCAGAGCAGTGGGCTCGCGAGGAGGGGATGACCGAGATTCACGGACCTCTGTACTACAACACGCTTGGCAAACAGGGTATGCTGGTGGAAGGTTACGAGAATACGCCCCCCTTCAACTGCCTGTACAATTACCCTTACTACAACGACCTGATGAATGCCCTCGGCTTCGAGAAGGAGTGCGACTGGCTGCAGTACAAGATGGTCGCCAACCACGGGGTGCCGGAAAAGGCCCGCCGCGTGGCAAAGTTGGTGGAGGAGCGGTACAACCTGCATTTCGGCAGTCTGGACGAACTTAAGAAGGACCCTGAGATGGTCCGCAAGTTCTTCCACGTTTACAACGAGAGCTTCTCGGACACCGTGTACAACTTCATTCCCTTCACCGATGCGGAAATAGACGAGGAGGCAAAGACTTCCATGCGCTACATTTCCGACAAGGCCAGCTGCGTACTGCTCGACGAGCACGACGAAATAGTGGCGTTCGGAATATCTTTCCCCAGCATCTCAGAGGCTCTGAAGAAGGCGAGGGGCAGACTTTTCCCCTTTGGCTGGATCTTCCTCAAGAAGGCTCTGAAGAACTATGAGGTAACCGACCTTATGGTAAACGGCGCTGTGCCGGAGTGGCAGAACAAGGGCGTTTCTTCGGTGTACTACAGGGAAATGGCCGACAAGGCCGCAAAGATCGGCAACCGCTGGGCCATATCCAATCCCCAGATCGAGTCCAACAGCGCGGTGAATATTTGGAACAGCTATGAGCACGACCCCTTCATGAGGCGCCGCTGCTACATCAAGAAGATAGGAGAATAATTTATGGCAGAGAATACGCTGCTCGACAAAGTGCTTTCCCTCGAGGGGAAGTTCCAGTCCATCCAGGATCAGCTGTCGGACCCTTCCGTGATGTCCGACATGAAGAAGTATGTGCAGCTGAACAAGGACTACAAGGAGCTGGAGCCCATTATCAAGGCGGGACACGAGTATGAGAAGATGCTGGACGACCTGCAGTCGGCCAAGGATATACTTTTGAACGAGAAGGATGAGGAACTGCGCGAGATGGCCCGCGAGGAGATTGCGGAAATCGAGCCGAGGATTCCCGACATGGAGCAGAACATCAAGCTGCTGCTGATTCCGGCCGATCCGGACGATTCCAAGAACGCTATCGTGGAAATTCGCGGCGGCGCGGGAGGAGACGAGGCGGCCATATTTGCTGGAGACCTTTTCCGTATGTATCAGCATTTTGCGGAGTCCCGAGGCTGGAAGCTCGAGGTCACAGACCAGGCTCCCGGCACTTCCGGCGGCTTCAAGCAGATAGTCTTCAAGCTCAGCGGCAACGACGGAGTTTACGGAGTGATGAAGTACGAGTCCGGCGTGCACCGCGTCCAGCGTGTGCCTCAGACCGAAACCCAGGGCCGAATCCAGACCAGCGCCGCTTCCGTGGCGGTATTTCCCGAGGCCGGCGAGTTCGACGTGGACCTCAGTTGGGACGACATACGCCTGGACCTCTTCTGCTCGTCCGGTCCCGGCGGCCAGGGCGTGAATACAACCTATTCAGCCGTGCGCCTTACTCATATTCCCTCCGGCCTTGTGGTACAGTGCCAGGAGGAGCGCTCTCAGCTTAAAAACAAGGACCGTGCGTTCGAAGAACTGCGTACCCGTCTTTACAACCTTGAGCACCAGAAATATCTGGACGGCATTGCGGCCAAGCGCAAGACCATGGTCTCCACCGGCGACCGCAGCGCCAAAATCCGCACCTACAATTATCCTCAGGGCCGCGTTACCGACCATCGCATAAACTGGAGCATGTACAACCTCCCCGTCTTCATGGACGGAGATATTCAGGAATGCATAGACCAGCTCCAGATTGCAGAGAACGCCGAACGCCTTAAAGAGGCCGGGGAATAAAAAAATAAGGTCGACCTTTCGGGGCCGACCTTTTTTCTTTACGACTAAGCTACAGCGCCGCCATTCTGTCGAGCGCAAGTTCAACGAGCTTGCGGACCTGAGGCCTGTAATCCGGGTTGGAGCTTTGCAGGTAGCGGTTTGCTATGATGCAGCATACCGTAGCTGCGTTGTGGCCCAGATGGGCGGCCAGACCGGCCAAAGGAGAACTCTCCATCTCGAAGTTGGTGATGCGGTAGGGGATATCGTCCGCCTCGAAGCGGAAGCTCTCGATGTCTTCCAGCATGTTGGGCATTGCCAGGGGAATCCGGACCACGCGTCCCTGAGGACCGTAGAAACCGGGAGCTGAAATGGTTACGCCCTTAATGGTCGCATCCTTGAAAGCGTCGATAATCTTGGGAGATGCCTTTACGAAATAGGGAGAGGGAAGGGCAGGAGCCCAGTGCATGTGCTTCTTGAAGGCCTCTTCAACCTCGGGTATGGTTACTTTCTCACGGTTGGCGTACCAGTTCATGACGCCGTCGAATCCGACGCTTATATGTGCCAGCACGAAGCTTCCCAGAGGAATATCGGCATGCAGGGCGCCGGAAGTGCCGATGCGGAGGATGTTCAGGGCCCTGTGTTTGGGCTTGACTTCGCGTGTCTCGAAATCCACGTTGGCAAGGGCGTCCAGTTCAGTCATGACAATGTCGATATTGTCCGGCCCGATGCCGTGTGAAAGGACGGTCAGGCGCTTGCCCTTGTATCTGCCGGTGGTAGAGACAAATTCGCGGGATGCGTGCTGGAACTCGATGTCGGTCAGGTACTCGGCAATCATCATGACTCTGGAGGGGTCTCCCACCATGATGACGTTGTCGGCCAGTTCCTCCGGCTTCAGATGGATGTGGAATACGGAGCCGTCTCCGTTGATGATAAGTTCTGATTCAGGAATACGCATATTGATGATTTTTAGTGTTTTTTACGTTTGCTGGAACGGAGCCTGCTGGCGCTTCTCACCATCAGTTCGTCGGCCCAGATGCCGCGGGCCGCAAGTATGTCGAGAATCACCGCGACCAAAGGGAAAATGGCCGTTACATGGAACAGAGGGTCGTTTCCGGTGACGATGAAATCCACGACCAGCCAGGCCTGCAGGGCCAGGGTGATGATGGCCGTGAGAACGGTCGTGCGTACCTGGAAAATCCTCATCTTCCAGGTTGTCAGGGCCAGAATGTTCAATAAAGTAATGATGATGATCATCACCAGGTACGGCCAGTATGACACGAAACTGATTCCCTCCGCCTTATCGCAGAAGAAGAGCGCGGCTATCAGCGCCGTAGAAAGAGCCAGGTATAAGGTCTGAATTCTCTGCCACATAATCTCAGAATCTTGAATTGAATCGGGCAAGCACTGCCTGCTCGTAGGTTTTGGAAACGGCGATGCGGGGCGTCGCATCGCTCTCCAGCTCAATCACATAACCGTCCCGTTCGGCGATCAGCATACGCACCTTGCGGATGTTGATTATGTATTTCCGGTGGCAGCGCACCAGGTCGCTGCCTGTAAAACTGTCTTCCACCGTCTTGAGGCGGCAGCGCAGCATGTATTTTTTCAGTTCTCCGGAGCTGTCCGTATACCACACCTGGATGTAATTGTCGTCGGACTCTATGAAGAACAGGTTGTCCGGACTGATGGACAGTTTGAGAACTCCGTTGTTGTCGAACAGGGTTATACGCCTTTCCTCGCTGGGCGTCAGTGGCACGTCGCTCACCACGTTATCGTAGTTCATCAGGCGTATGGTGTTATCCTTCTCCTCAATCATAAGATACTGGGCCACAAGGATATACGGTATACCGAGCGAGATAGTTACATATACCGTGGAGCTGAGGAACAGATGCGTGAAAGAGGGCCTGTCCAGGCTGATGATGCCGAATTTGTCGCCCTCCAGCGTGAAAAAGGTGTACAGTAGAGCTATAACGAGTATTTCGGCGACATTCCAGAGAACGAACCGGTAGACCGGGAAATAATCCCTGTTGCGCTGGAGGTACAGCAGAACCTTGCTGAGTACTATAATGGCAAGCGAAATGAGGTAGAAGACCACCGTAAAGAGGAAAGCCTCGCCGCTGCCGAGCTCGAACCAGGCATTGTGGATGAACGGCACGCATACCAGCAGAAACACCAGCGAGAAGAAGGCCGCAAAGTTTACGGTCATTATGAGCTGGTGCTTTCCCAGCAGAAATCTGGGCAGCTGGTCGCCTGGCGCGTGCTTGTGCATAGTTCTGCAAATATATGAAAAAGTTCGTATATTTGCGGCCTGAATTCAGAGCTTTATGAAAAGAGTAGCAGTAACAGGACTCGGCGTAATTTCCTGCGTAGGAAACGACGTAAAGACGTTTTGGGATAATCTCAAGAACGGAGTCTGCGGCATAGATTATATAAATGAATTTCCTACCGACGGGCTTCCCGTCAAGATAGCCGGCAAGGTGCGCAATTTCAATCCCGAAGAGTACGGGATGGACAAGCCCTTCATCCGCAAGCAGGATCCCTTCACCATCTTCGCGATGGCGGCAGCCTACCAGGCGATGAACGACTGCGGACTGGTTGCGGGCGAGAATATCGAACACTCCCGTCTGGCCACTTACGTGAGTTCCGGAATAGGCGGATTCGTTACCATCCAGAGAGAGATTGAAAAGATGGTCGAGGATCCCAGCGGACAGTGGATTTCTCCTCTCTTCGTGCCCACCATGATTTCCGATATGGCCGGAGGCCAGATAGCGATAAAATACTGCGCGCAGGGCTCCTGCATCGATATAGTTACGGCCTGTGCGACGGCGACACATTCGCTCGGAGAGGCTTTCAGGGCCGTTTCTCACGGTTACGCAGACGCCGTTATCGCCGGCGGCACCGACCACTGCGCCATCCCTATTGGAGCGGCCGCTTTCGGTAATGCCCGCGCCCTCACCAAGGCCGAAGACCCCAAGCATGCCAGCCTGCCGTTCAACGCCGACCGTGCCGGTTTCGTCATGGCCGACGGCGCCGGCGTGCTCATCCTTGAGGAATGGGAGCATGCAGTGGCACGCGGCGCACATATCTATGCCGAAATGGTCGGATACGGCACAACCTGCGACGCCTACCACGCCACGGCCCCCCGTCCCGACGGCAGCACCCAGTCGCGCTGCATCAAGGATGCACTGGACCAGGCCGGTTTCGACCCGTCAAAGGATAACGTTTACGTCAATGCCCACGGAACCGGCACCCAGCTGAACGATGTGGCCGAGACGCTTGCCTGCAAGCTGGCTTTCGGCGAGGCGGCCTACAAGATTCACATCAGCAGCACCAAATCCATGCATGGGCACATGTTCGGAGCTACCGGTGCGGCCGAGGCTATCGCCACCATACTGGCGCTCCAGGACGGTATAGTGCCTCCTACCATCAACCTGGACAATCCCGATCCTGAGTGCGACCTGGACTACACCCCCAATGTGGCGGTCAAGACGGACCTGACTCTCGGCATATCCAATTCTTTCGGATTCGGAGGGCACAATGCCTGCGTCGCCTTCCGGCGTGGCAAATAAACACCTGACCTACAGGTAAAGAGAACCTCGGAGCTTAGCTTGCGAGGGGATTGCCCGTGTCGAAACCGGCGCGCAGCCGCTCTTCGAGGGCGGCGGCGATAATGGAGGGGTCGGGGAGTTGCCCGAGGGCGTCGGGAGATTCTTCGCCGGGGCTCAGGACTGCAGGGTTGTCTAAAGGCGCCCCGCCCGGCTGCGAACTGTCGTCCCCGAACAGCGCAGTGCCGTATTGAGACCAGTCCAGCCCGGAGGCTTCCACCATGGCGCGCAGCGATATCCCGCAGTCGTTCAGATAGTCGGAGCAATAACTGCCGGAACTGCGGATGACGGCCAGCAGGAAGTGCAGGGGAGTGAGCTCGGGGGCGTGGCAGCGCATCATTTCCAGGGCCGCCAGCTGAAGCACGCTGCAGGCGCTCTCCCGGAGGTGTATGCTTTCCCTTTCAGACCATGGAATCTGCTCGTCTCCGACAAACACGGCTTCGTCTATACGGGTCTTGAAGTCGGCGATACAGACCCCTGCGGCCTCCAGCGTGCGGTAGGCGTCGTTGTCGGCCTGACGCAGAATTCCGAGCATTATGTGCTCCACTCCTATGTTGTGCCAGCCGGTACGGAGAGCCTCGTCGCGGCTGAACTCCAAAATCTTTAAAAAATCTTCCGAAAAGCAGAATTCCATATCGCAAATATGGCAATTTTTTATTATATTTGTACGTTTATAAACGTACCAAGATAAATGGAGAGTGAAGAAATCGTACACGGCTACATAGAGCCGGTAGAAATTGACCACGAAATGCGCACGGCGTACATCGACTACTCGATGTCCGTCATTGTGTCCAGAGCTCTTCCCGATGTCCGCGACGGCCTCAAGCCGGTGCAGCGCAGGGTGCTTTTCGGAATGGACGGCCTGGGCCTGAGCTTCGGCGGCCAGACCAAGAAATCCGCCCGTATCGTAGGTGAGGTGCTCGGTAAATATCATCCCCACGGCGATTCCAGCGTATATGATGCCATGGCCCGTCTGGCACAGCCCTGGAACCAGCGCTATCCGCTGGTGTTCGGTCAGGGCAACTTCGGTTCCATGGACGGCGACCCCGTGGCGGCCATGCGATACACCGAGGCCAAGCTTGCCAAGATGACGGAAGATATCCTGGCCGACATCGACAAGGATACCGTGGACATGACGCTCAACTTCGACGATTCCCTGCAGGAGCCCACCGTGCTGCCCACCAAGCTGCCGCTGCTTATGCTCAACGGCTCCGCAGGCATCGCGGTAGGTATGGCCACCAACATGGCCCCCCACAACCTCGGAGAAGTCTGCGACGCCATCTGCGCCTATATCGATAATCCCGACATCAGCACCGAAGAGCTGATGGAGTATATCAAGGGCCCCGATTTCCCTACAGGCGGCATCATCATGGGCCGTCAGGGCATAGTGGACGCTTATAATACCGGACGGGGCAGGGTAGTCGTCCGTGCCCGCACCGAGATCGAGGTGGCCGACAACGGCCGTGAGACCATTGTGGTGACGGAAGTGCCCTATATGGTCAACAAGAAGGACATGATAGCCCACATAGGCGAGCTCGTCCGAGACAAGAAGATCGAGGGCATAGCCGACCTGCTGGAGCTTACCAACCGCGAGGGCATACGTATCGAGATACCCCTGAAGATGGGCGCCAACTCCAACGTGGTGCTGAACACCCTCTTCAAATACACCGCCCTGCAGTCCAGCTTCGCCATAAACAACGTGGCCCTGGTGAAGGGACGCCCCCGCACCCTCTCCCTCAAGGAGATGATACAGAACTTCGTGGAGTTCCGCCATGAGGTGGTGGTGCGCCGCACCAAGTTCGATCTGGACAAAGCCCTCAAGCGTGCCCACATACTGAAAGGCCTGCTCAAGGCCATAGACGTGATAGACGAGATCGTCGCCATCATCCGTCATTCCAAGAGCGTCGATGACGCCAAGGCCGAGCTCTCCGCCACCTTCGGCTTCACCGAGATCCAGTCGGCCGCCATCGTGGAGATGCGTCTGCGTCAGCTCACCGGACTGGAGAAGGATAAGCTCCAGGCCGAATACGACGAGTTGGAGAAGTTCATCGCCCGCTGCCGCGAGATACTCGCCAGCGAGTCCGAGCAGCTTGCGATCGTGAAGGCCGAATCCGCCGAGATGAAGGCCAAGTACGGAGACCCCCGCCGCACCGAGATCACCCTCAGCGCCGACGAGTTCAACCCCGAGGACTTCTATCCCGACGAGGACGTGGTCATCACCATATCCCACATGGGCTACATCAAGCGTACCCCGCTCAGCGAATTCAAGACCCAGAGCCGCGGCGGCGTTGGCAAGAAGGCGAGCGCCACCCGCGACGAGGACTTTATAGAGCACATCTACGTGGCCAATATGCATTCAGTCATGCTCTTCTTTACCGACAAGGGCGTACGCTACTGCAAGAAGGTTTACGAGCTGCCTGAGGGTACCCGAACATCCAAGGGCCGCGCGGTCCAGAATCTGCTTTCCATCGACTCCGAGGACAAGATTCGCACCTATCTCAACATCCCTCTGCCCAAGAACGCGGATACCGATGCCGAGCGTTACGTCATCCTTGTAACCAAGCGCGGAGTCATCAAGAAGACCGACCTGGCCGACTACACCAACTCCCGCAGCTTCAACAAGGGCATCATCGCCATCAACATACGCGAAGGCGACGAGCTGCTCGACGCGCTGCTGACAGACGGCAAGCATGAAATCATGATCGCCGCCCGCAAGGGCCGCTGCTGCCGCTTCGACGAGGAGGCTCTCCGCAGCCTGGGCCGCAACAGCTCCGGTGTTCGCGGTATCAGCATCGACGATGACGACGAGGTCATCGGCGCCCTCTCCGCCAACCCTTCGGATGCTGATTATGCATCCCGTACCGTGCTGGTAGTCAGCGAGAACGGCTATGGCAAGAGGACTTCTCCGGAGGAGTACCGCAAGACCGCCCGCGGCGCCAAGGGAGTACGTACCATCAACATTACCGAAAAGACTGGCCCGCTTGTTGCAATTAAGTCTGTAACCGAAGATAACGACCTGATGATTATCAATAAATCCGGCCTCACTATCAGGATGGCGGTAGGAGATATCAGGGTTGCCGGCCGTGCTACGCAGGGCGTCAGGCTGATCAACATACGCGAGGGAGACTCCATTGCCGCTGTCTGCCCGGTACCCAAGGAAGAGGAGCAGGACATAGCTCCGGAAACTGAAGAAACACAGGAAAACTAATTAAAACCGAATAGAAATGAAAAGAGTATTGATGGTGTTGGCTCTCGCAGCCGCTTTCACCGCCGCAAATGCACAGGTTAAAAGTATCGCCGCCGCCGAGGCTGCGGTGCAGAAGGCCCAGGCAGATGTAGAGAATCCCAAGAAGGCTGAAAAGGTTGCCACCTGGCTCAAATTCGGCCAGACTCTGATGGATGCATACAACGCTCCTGCAGGAAACGGCTGGCTTGGCGCCAACAAGTCGGAAATCCAGCTCATCTCCAACAACGAGAAGCCGGAGAAGGTAGAGCAGGTAGTCCTGAACGGCCAGACCTGGGAAAAAGAGGTCTATCCTACCAGGAATTATTATTACAACACCGCCGGGCAGCTGGGCATGATAGAAGTTACCAAGCCTATATGCGGAGATGCTCTCACAAGGGCTCTGGATGCATACATGAAGGCTTACGAGCTTGATGTCAAGCACTCCAAGACCAAGGACATCACCGGTGCGATGCTTTCGATCGCCGGCAAGTACAACGAGGAGGCTTATACCGCCTATGCCCTCGGTGATCTGAAGAAGGCTTCCGCCCTGTTTGAGTCCGCTGCTTTCGCCAGCGAGGCTCAGCCCCTCGGACAGCTGGATTCCAATGCCGTGTACAACGCAGGCTTCACCGCCTGGGCGACCGGCGACCTCGACCGCGCGAAGACCTTCTTCGATCGCTGCCGTGAGATAGGGTACTATGGAGAAGGTGGTGAGACTTTCGCCAAACTCGCCGATATCGCCGAGAAGAATGGCAATGCCGAGAAGGCTAAGGAGTATCTGGAGGAAGGCTTCCAGAAGTTCCCTCAGAGCCAGAGCATCCTGGTCGGTCTTATCAACTACTACCTCACCAACAACGGCAGCACCGACCGTCTGTTCGAATTGCTGGACGAGGCCAAGAAGAACGAGCCCAACAATCCTTCCCTCTATTATGTCGAGGGCAACATCCGCGCCCAGCTCGGAGATACCGAGGCTGCAGCCGCAGCTTACGAGCAGTGCGCAGTCATCAATCCGGAGTACGCTTACGGTTACATAGGCATGGGCCAGATGTACTACAATGAGGCTATCAAGTATTCCGAGCAGGCTCAGAACGAGATGGACGACACCAAATACATGGCCCTTGTGGACAAGTTCGAGACCAGTCTGAAAGCTTGTATCCCTCCTTTCGAGAAGGCTTACGAGATTCTCTCCGACGAGCAGACCAAAGTGGCTGTGGCCGAGTATCTTAAGAATGCCTGCTTCCGTTTCCGCACCACCGACGAGGTGTATCAGCAGAAGTACGACAAGTACGCAGAAATAGTCGCCGCAGGAAAATAGGCTTAGGCAATTTGAATTTTAGGCCTGGCGTGCAAGCGTCAGGCCTTTTTTTGATGCCGGCAGGACGGGACAAATACGATAATTTTATTAAATTTGCAGGTTATGAAGAAAGTTCCTGTAATTATTGCAGCTGCAATGCTGCTGCTCTGTGTGAGCTCCTGCGATTTCTTCCGGTCTCTGGCCGGCAGGCCGGTCTCAGCTCAGATTGAGCAGAAACGCATCCTGATTCAGAAGTCGGAAGCGCACAGGGACTCACTCGAGCGTGCAAGGCTGGATTCCATCGCCTTTGCAGAACGCTATGCGGCAGATTCCCTCTACGCCCTGGATACCCTCGGCCGTAAGGGAATGCTTAGGAACGCTTCTGGCCTGAGCAATATCTCCCGCAGCGCACTGGACCGCCGCTACTACATAGTCGCAGGCGCTTTCTCCAACGATAAAAACGCCGCCAGATTGTCCGGACGTTATTCGGATGCCGGCTTCGAATCTTTCGTTTTCCGTTATCGCAGCGGTCTGAATGCCGTTTTCGTATCCCCGTCCGACAGTATAGTGGAAATCCTGTCCGCTTACAGGAGCATTATGAAACTGCCTTTCGCATCCAGTCATGCGTGGGTGCTTGTAAATGAGTAAGTTATGAGACGCCTGCTTTTGTTGATTGCCGTTTTGCTGCCCCTCGGTGCCGCCGCCCAGTACAGGACTCCCGGCTATTCCGATCTGGGGGAGAGCGACATGGTGAGGGCCATGAAGACGGATGCCGGTTTCCTGGCAGCAGCCGCCCTGGAGGGCCGTGCCGCGGGTTCGGAAGGGGAGCTGGAGGCGGCGCGTTATATGTCGGAGCGCTTGGAAGCCATAGGCGTAGACCTGCTTTACGGGCGCGACGGAGACATCTTCGGCCTGCAGCAGGAAAGCGGCGACACACTCAGGTCGCGGAACGTCGCGGCATTTATTCCGGGATACGACAACAAGCTGAAAGATAATTACATAGTCATCTGTGCCAGGCTCGACAACCTGGGCACGGCGACCGTCAACGTCGATGGCGAGCCCGTGCTCAAAACCTATTACGGAGCCAACGGCAACGCCTCCGGACTTGCCATGCTGCTGCAGCTGGCCGAAAGGCTGAATACTAACCAGGTGCTGTTGAAGCGCTCGGTTATCCTGCTGGCATCAGGCGCCTCCCTCAGGGACGGGGCCGGCTCATGGTACTTCCTGCATCGTTCTTTCCCGGCAACGGATAAGATCGATGCCATGGTAGAACTGAACATGCTCGGCACCGGTGCATCCGGTTTTTATGCCTATACGGGCTCCAACGCCGACATGAACCGCGTCGTTACCACCCTGGAGGCCACCCTCCAGCCGGTCCATCCCAAGATAGTCCCGGCGGAGCCGTGTCCTTCCGACCACAGGATTTTCTACGACGCCAAAATTCCTTCGGTAATGTTCACCACGGGAATGTATCCTGAGTACAACAGCGAGAAGGATACCCCGTCTATCCTGGAATACGATTGGATGGAGAGGGAAGTCGAGTACATCTACAATTACGTGGTAGCGCTTGCAGCAGGCCCCAGGCCGGACTTCGATCCGTCCGAGGCGGCCAAGGAGCTGTATCTTGAAGGCCGCTCGGGAGTCTATCCCTACTATGAATGCGACGTTAAGCCCACCTTCCTGGGCAGCAGCGATCCGGCCGTGTTCATGAAGAAATGGGTTTATGTTTACCTGAAATACCCGCAGGAGGCCGTGCGCCAGGGCATTCAGGGCCGTGTACTGGTAGATTTCATTATCGACGAAAAAGGCCGCGTGACCGATGTCACGGCGGTGCGCAGCAGTCATCCGCTGCTGGAAGAGGAGGCCCTGCGTGTAATCAAGGCGTCGCCGGACTGGAAACCGGGGCGCGTAAGAGGTAAAAAAGTAAAGTCGGAGATTTCGCTGAATGTGGAATTCCGTCTGGAGAAGAAAAAGTGATATATGGACTACGATTTCAAATCGATCGAGAGCAAATGGCAGGCCTGGTGGGCTGAGCATAAGACGTTCAAGGCTGTGGAAGATGCTTCCAGGCCCAAGTATTACGTGCTGGACATGTTCCCTTATCCTTCCGGCGCAGGGCTTCATGTGGGGCATCCTCTGGGCTATATCGCCAGTGATATATATTCCCGATACAAGAGGCTGAAGGGCTTTAACGTGCTGCATCCCATGGGCTACGACGCCTTCGGACTGCCGGCGGAGCAGTATGCCATCCAGACCGGCCAGCATCCGGAAAAGACCACAACCGACAACATCGCCCGCTATCGCGGACAGATGGACCGCATAGGTTTTTCGTATGACTGGGACAGGGAAGTGCGCACCTGCGATCCGGAGTTCTACAAATGGACGCAGTGGGCCTTCCTGAAGATGTTCGACAGCTGGTATGACCCGGTGGCCGACAAGGCGCGCCCCATTTCCGAGCTGGTCTCCCGCATTGAGTCGGAAGGCTACGAGGATGTGACGCCCGCGGTTTGGGCTGCCGCTTCGGAGAAGGAGAAATCCGACATCCTCATGCGCTATCGTATTGCATATCAGGGAGAAACCTCGGTCAACTGGTGCGAAGGCCTGGGGACCGTACTCGCCAACGACGAGGTGAAGGACGGCCTTTCCGTACGAGGCGGCTTCCCCGTAGAGCAGAAAAAAATGACCCAGTGGCAGCTGCGGGTATCGGCCTATGCCCCCAGGCTACTGGAGTTGCTGGACCGTCTGGACTGGAGCGACTCGCTCAAAGAGATGCAGCGCAACTGGATTGGCCGTTCCGACGGCACCGAGGTGGTCTTCGACACCATCTGCGACGGCCGTCACAAGCCGGTGACGATTTTCACCACCCGTGTCGATACCATCTTCGGCGTGACATTCATGGTGCTGGCTCCGGAGAGCGAACTGGTGGACGAACTTACATCCGCAGACCGCAGGGAGGCTGTTGACGCCTATATCAAGGAAGTCAAGAAAAAGACCGAACGGGAGCGCATAGCCCAGACCAAGAGCGTCACGGGCGTGTTCTCCGGCGCCTACGGAGTCAATCCCCTTACCGGGGAGCAGATTCCTATCTGGATTTCCGAATACGTGCTTGCAGGCTACGGTACCGGCGCCATCATGGCGGTTCCCGCCCATGACAGCCGCGACTACGTATTTGCCCGTACCTTCAACCTGCCCATCGTGCCCATCATCGAGGGCTGCGACGTATCCGAAGAGTCCTTCGACGCCAAGGAGGGCAAGATGTGCAACTCCGGTTTTCTGGACGGGATGGACGTAAAGGATGCAATCGAAGCGGCAAAGGATTATGTTGAGCAGAAAGGGCTGGGCCGCAGAAAGACGAATTTCCGCCTGCGCGATGCGATTTTCTCCCGCCAGCGCTATTGGGGCGAGCCGTTCCCCATTTACTACAAGGACGGCATCCCTTGCCCCGTGGACGAGGCCGACCTGCCGCTCAGGCTCCCCGAAATCAGTTCCTATAAGCCTACGGGCGAGGCTCCTCTGGCCCGTGCCAAGGACTGGACTTACAAGGGTTATCCCCTGGAGACTTCCACTATGCCCGGATTCGCAGGTTCGAGCGCCTATTATCTCCGCTACATGGATCCCCGCAACGACAGCGCCCTGGTCTCCCGCGAGGCGGACGAATATTGGCGTTCGGTGGATCTGTATGTTGGTGGTACCGAGCATGCTACGGGACATCTTATCTACTCCCGCTTCTGGAACAAGTTCCTGTTCGACCTTGGATATGTGTGCGAGGACGAACCTTTCCGCAAACTGGTCAACCAGGGCATGATCCAGGGCCGCTCCAACTTTGTGTACCGTATTGTCGGCACCAATACCTTCGTTTCCGAGGGTCTGCGCAAGGATTACGAGACTACCGAGATACATGTGGACGTGAATATCGTTTACAACGACAAGCTCGACCTGGAGGCTTTCCGTGCCTGGAGGCCTGAGTTCGCGGATGCGGAATTCATCCTGGAAGACGGGGAGTACCGCTGCGGCTGGGCTATCGAGAAGATGAGCAAGTCCATGTACAACGTGGTGAATCCGGATCTCATATGCGACACCTACGGCGCTGACACTCTGAGACTTTATGAGATGTTCCTGGGCCCAGTGGAACAGAGCAAGCCCTGGGACACCAAGGGAATAGACGGAGTCAACCGCTTCCTCAAGAAGTTCTGGAGGCTCTTCTACAATAAGAGCGAGTGGCTCGTGATCGACGAAAAACCCTCCGGCGAGGAGCTGAAGGTGCTGCACAAGCTGATAGGGAAGGTGCAGGAGGATATCGAAAACTTCTCCTACAACACCACCGTCAGCGCCTTCATGATAGCCGTAAACGACCTTACTGCACTGAAATGCAGCAAGAAGGATATCCTGGAGCCTATGGTGGTGCTGCTCAGTCCCTTCGCCCCTCATATCGCCGAGGAACTTTGGGAGCGCCTGGGGCATGACGGCTCAGTATCTTTCGCTTCGTTCCCGGCTTTCAATGCGGCGCTCGCAGCCGAGGACAACGTCACTTACCCGGTTCAGTTCAACGGTAAGATGCGCTTTACCGTGGACCTGCCGCGCAGTGCTGCTCCAGCCGAGGTGGAGGCCGCCGTTCGCGCCAATGAGGCTACGGCCAAGTATGTCGGTGATCAGCAGATAGTTAAGGTGATTGTCGTGCCCGGTCGTATCGTTAATATCGTTGTTAAGTAATGAAGAAGAACGTAGCTAAAACAATCTGGGAGTATCTGGCGCTCACGGTTGCCTGCTTCATTTTTGCGCTCTGCTGGGAGGGCTTTATGATTCCCAACGGAATGTCGGCTGGCGGCATGATGGGACTCTGTACCGTGATTCAGTATGCTACCGGCGGCCTGATTCCCGCACAGTATTCTTATATTGCCATCAATGCAGTCCTGATTATTGTCGCGGTGCTTGCACTGGGCATAGGATTCGGTTTCAAAACCATCTACTGCATCCTGATGTCAACCCTGGCGATGCAGCTGCTTTCCGGTGCGGTATTCCTTCACAGCGTTCCCGGTGAGTTTTTGTATGTCAAGGAAACGATACTCATCCCCATACTTGCCGGTACGGCGGAGGCGGTCGGAATCGGCCTTGTACTGCGCTACGGAGGCAGTACCGGTGGTACCGACATCATCGCCTTGATGATAAACAAATACTGGCCTGTGGCGCTCAGTTCCGCATTTCTTATCTCCGACCTGATAGTCATTTCGCTCCTCCTCTTCCTGCCGGACAAATGCTTCTCCGACGCATGCTACGGACTTGTTGAGGTCGTTACCTTCTCGCTTATCATCGACTTCGTCGTGGGCGGTAAGAAATCGTCCTACCAGTTGCTGGTTTTCTCCCACAAGCATAAGGAGATAGCCGACTACATCACCAACGTCATGTCCAGAGGCGTGACGGTGCTGAAGGCCCAGGGCTGGTACACTAAGCAGGAGAAAGACGTACTGCTCATACTCATCAGCCAGAAGGAATTCCCTCAGCTGTCAAAGGTGATCAAGGATATAGACTCAAAGGCGTTCATGTCCGTATCGCCTACTAATAACGTTTACGGCGAAGGTTTTGATGAAATCAAGGCCGGAATTCAAAAGAATAAGAAGAAAGATGCAAGCAAATAAGAAATCTGCATTTGTCGTAGTTAAGGAGTACGCCCTTATCGCACTGGGCATACTTCTGTACGTGTCGGGCTGGAATATATTCCTGATTCCCAACAACCTTGTCGGCGGGGGAGTGTCCGGTGTCGCGGCCATCGTTCAGTATGCAACTCACGGTTTTATAAAAATCGGTACTACATATTTTTTCGTCAATGCAGTGCTGCTTATCATTGCCCTGTTCATTTTGGGCAAGGGCTTCGGCGGCAAGACCGTGTATGCAGTGATCCTGGCGTCCATCGGTCTCAATGTGCTCCAGGGGCTTATTCCTGCCGAAATTACCCAGACGCTTGCCGTAGATAACGGAAAGCTGATGAGCACCATTATGGGCGGAATCCTTGTGGGCGTGGGCATAGGCATGACCATGTCGCAGGGCGGAAGTACCGGAGGAACTGACATTATTGCGCTGATAGTCAATAAGTACCGTAATGTCTCACCGGGCCGTATGATACTCTGGATGGATGTGGTCATCATACTGTCGTCCCTGCTGGTGCCTTCATATTCCGCCGACGGGGAACTGCTGCCCTGGACCGAGAAGATCACTACGGTGGTATATGGTTTTATACTGGTTGTAGTCAACAGCACGGTGCTGGATCTCTATCTTTCCGGTTCCAGACAGTCCGTGCAGGTGTTCATCCTTTCTAAGAAGTATGCCGAGATTGCCGACCTGATTACCAAGGACTTACATAGAGGAGTTACCGTTCTGGACGGCAAGGGCTGGTACACCAAGACCAATACCGAAGTGCTGATGGTGCTTACCCGTAAATCGGATCTGAGCCTGCTGCTCCGGATGGTCAAGACCGTCGATCCCAATGCTTTCCTGTCGGTTTCTTCTGTGACCGGCGTCTATGGTAAGGGTTTCGACCAGATCAAGGAAAAGGTTAAAGCAACTAATGAAATAGTTTCGAAAGAATCGTAAGCCACGGTTTTTTCTCCTTTTTTGTCCCCTTATATGTCGGAGCCATTGAATACCTTTGGCTCTGCTATGAGACTTAATATCAGTATCCACAAACTGCTGCGTCTGAGCGCAGTATCTTTATTGCCCCTGCTTTCACTCCTGGATTTACTTCTGTCCGGGAGAATGACTCCTTCATCCCTGTGCCTTAGCCTCTGGTGCGCACTTCAGATACTAATTCTGTATCCCGCGCCGCACGAGCCGACAGGTCCGTCCCTTATAGCTGCCGGACTGTCTGCGGCAATGTCCCTGGCATTCAGAATTATTAGTGCCCCGGTATGGCTCACGGTTTCCGGCGGCTCTTTGCTGGTGTATTGCTTCGCCCTGCACAGGGGAGTGAACCGTTTTACGGAAATCCCGCCTTTGTTTATGGTATCCACGGTATGGCCCGGTACCATTGATTATTTGAACCTGATGCATCTGACTGCGTATCTATTTACGGGGGTACTGATATGCGCCATGTGGCACTGGCCGGCCGCATGCTGGTCTCTGGCCGGGCTTCTGGCGCTGTTCTTCGGGATACAGTATTACAGGATATTTACAAGAAGCACAGTATTTCTCGGCCGGCGTAAAGAAATGCTGATAAAGCAGGGCCAGAGAGGCTCGGGCTACCGGATGCCGGTGCAGTATGTGGATTCCGACAGCCGTTCAGCAGTGCTGTTCAACGAAGTGGTGAAGATAATGGAAGTCAAGAAGCCTTATCTGCAGGATGATTTCGACCTGGAGGACCTCTCTCGGATGACCAAGACCAACCGCCTGTATTTGTCCAAGTCCATCAACTTTCACTCCGGTCGCAATTTTAATCAACTGGTTAATTATTACCGGGTTAAATATGCCGTAGAACTGATTAAAAAGGACTCTGGGCTCAGGATGAGCGAGGTAGCGGCCATGTGCGGCTTCCACACCACCGTATCCTTCAACATGGCTTTCAAACTCAACGAACACACCACCCCCAGCGAATATGCCCGTTCGCTGAAGAAGATAATCTAGACAGGCCAGCTTGACGGCGGAGGGGCGACAATGTGCAGCTCCTCGTGCCTGACAGGGTGCTCCAGACGTATTTCGTGAGCATGCAGGCAGATGCTGCCGTCAGGATTTGAGCGGGGCGCACCGTACTTGAGGTCTCCTTTGATGGGGCATCCAATATTGCCCAACTGGCAGCGTATCTGATGGTGACGGCCGGTCAGCAGTTCTACTTCTACCAGATGGTAGCGCTCCGTGCTCTTGAGCCAGCGGTAATTCAATTTGGCCAGTTTCGCCCCGGGACGCTCAGTGGTGATGTACGACTTATTCTTTGGCTCGTTCTTGATCAGCCAGTCCTCAAGATGTCCTTCCGGCGGTTCAGGCTTGCTGCAGCACAGCGCCCAATAGGTCTTGCGCGCGCCTCCTTCCTTGAATATTACGCCCAGGCGCCCGAGAGCCTTGCTGGTCTTGGCAAGCACGCAGATGCCGCTGACAGGGCGGTCCAGACGGTGCGGGATGCCCAGGAACACCTGTCCCGGTTTTGCATCGCGGGCGGCTATGAAGGCCTTGTAGGTCTCTGCCAGACATTCGTCGCCGGTCTTGTCACCCTGGGTGATCTCTCCCGGCAACTTGTTGACTATCAGCAGATGATTGTCTTCGTACAGAATACGGGCGGCGAGGCCGGCCATCTCATCTTCTGTCAATTGTCTGTAAACCATAGTGCAAAGATAATGACAATTTGTCACAAAAAAGAAGGTGGCAAAAGATTTGATGATCGATACTGCGGACCGCAAGAGGTCCGTATGAACTGACATAAAAACAAAAAGGAATTAAGAATATGGGAAAAATTATCGGAATCGATCTCGGCACCACCAATTCGTGCGTAGCCGTAATGGAAGGCAACCAGCCTACCGTTATCATTAACGACGAGGGCGCGCGCACAACGCCGTCCGTCGTAGCTTTCACCGACAATGGCGAGCGTAAGGTCGGCTCTCCTGCAAAGCGTCAGGCAATCACCAACCCCGGCAACACCATTTTCTCCATCAAGCGCTTTATGGGCGAGACCTATGACCAGGTGAACAAGGAAGTTGCCCGTGTTCCATATAACGTGAAACGTGGCGACAACAATACTCCCCGCGTGGATATCAACGGCCGTATGTACAGCCCTCAGGAGATATCCGCCATCATCCTTCAGAAGATGAAGAAAACCGCGGAAGACTATCTGCGTCAGCCTGTTACCGAGGCTGTCATTACCGTCCCCGCATACTTCTCCGACAGCCAGCGTCAGGCTACCAAGGAGGCCGGAAAGATCGCCGGACTGGATGTGAAGCGTATCATCAACGAGCCTACCGCAGCCGCTCTGGCCTACGGTCTGGACAAGAAGAACAAGAACATGAAGGTCGCGGTCTATGACCTCGGCGGCGGCACCTTCGATATCTCCATCCTGGAGCTTGGCGACGGCGTTTTCGAAGTACGCTCCACCAACGGTGACACCCACCTCGGCGGCGACGACTTCGACCAGGCCATCATCGACTGGCTCGCCAGTGAATTCGCTTCCGAGAACGGTGGAATGGACCTCAAGAAGGATCCCATGGCTCTCCAGAGACTCAAGGAAGCTGCCGAGAAGGCCAAGATTGAGCTCTCCAATGCAGTCAGCGCAGAAATCAACCTGCCTTACATCACCGCAGTTGACGGTATGCCCAAGCATCTGGTCAAGACCCTCAGCCGCGCCAAGTTTGAGGCCCTCTGCGACGACCTCTTCCGCCGCAGCATCGAGCCTTGCCGCAAGGCCCTCGAGGATGCGAAGCTCAGCGCCTCCCAGATAGACGAAGTCCTGCTTGTGGGCGGTTCCACCCGTATCCCCAAGGTTCAGGAGATGGTGAAGGAATTCTTCGGAAAGGAGCCCAATAAGAGCGTCAATCCCGACGAGGTCGTGGCAATCGGCGCTGCCATCCAGGGCGGTGTTCTTACCGGTGACGTGAAGGACGTGCTGCTGCTCGACGTTACCCCTCTGAGCCTCGGTATCGAGACTCTGGGCGGAGTGATGACCAAGCTCATCGAGTCCAACACCACCATCCCGGCCAAGAAGAGCCAGGTGTTCAGCACGGCTGCCGACAACCAGCCTTCAGTAGAGATCCGCGTGCTCCAGGGCGAGCGCCCCATGGCAAAGGACAACAAGCAGATAGGAGTGTTCCATCTGGACGGCATAGCTCCCGCACCCCGCGGCATACCTCAGATCGAGGTTAGCTTCGACATCGACGCCAACGGCATCCTGAGCGTGTCGGCTAAGGATAAGGCCACCGGCAAGGAGCAGAGCATACGTATCGAGGCCTCCAGCGGACTGTCCGACGCCGAGATTCAGCGCATGCGCGACGAGGCCAAGGCCAATGAGGAAGCCGACAAGGCAGAGAAGGAAAGGGTTGACAAGATCAACAACGCCGACGCCATGGTGTTCCAGACCGAGAAGAACCTCAAGGAATACGGCGACAAGATTCCTGCGGAGAAGAAGTCCGCTATCGAGAATGCCTGCGCCGAACTCAAGAAGGCCGTAGAGGCAAAGGACCTGAGCGCCATCGAGCGCTACAACTCCGAGCTCGAGGCTGCCTGGCACGCCGCATCGGAAGATATGGCAAAGGCTGCCCAGGGAGGTGCCCAGGGCCCTCAGGGCGGAGGATTCAATCCCGGTGACGGCGGCTTCAACCCCGGCGGCGGAACAGGCTTCGGCGGCCAGGGCGGCCCTCAGGGCGGTCCCGGACCCGACTACGGCAACGGTCAACCCGACGAACAATAAAAATAAAGGAGCTCGCAGGAGCTCCTTTATTTTTATTGTTCGTTACCGAACTACACGTTACCCCACCCCCAAACCCCCGCCCTCGGGGCCGGGGGCTTAGTCGCTTCGCGACAGAATTAAAAGGAACTCCTGCGAGCTCCTTTATTATTGTTCATGACCGACAATTAATTACTTAAGGGCTGCAGGAATCCAGTTTTTGAAAAAGCGAAGGACTTTGTCTTTATTGTAACCGCCACCTTCCTCCAGGTAACTGGAATCCTGAATATGAAGGCACCGCCCTTTGGCGTCCAGCACCACGAACACGGGATAACCGAATCGCCCCGGATTCCCAAGACGCTTCATCATCTTTTCCGCCGCTGCCTTTTCCTTGTCCGAGGCTTTCTTGCGAGGATTGTAGTTTACGTGAATATAAACGAAATTGTCTTCAATCAATTGACTGATATCTGCGTCTTCCTTAATGAAGGCCGCAAATTTCAGACACCACGGACACCAGTTGCCGCCCACCTGGCACACTACGAATTTCCCCTGTGCCCTGGCCTGAGCCAAAGCCTTATCTATCTGCTCGTTAACATCAACGGACTCGTCATAGACCTTGACCAGTTCCTGCGCCCGGGCAGGGATGGTCATCATCGCGACCAAGGCAAATAATAATAACTTCTTCATAGCACAAAAATAGAAAAAAACTGTGAAAACAAGCTGATGCGCCGGCTCATCGAAAAAGTATTCCCGCTTTCACCAGCCCTTGCTGATTATCAGTAACTTATATATTTTGACCTGGTGGGTTTTTACCAGGTCAGTATGTGGATGTGGCTGATAATCAGGCTATAGGGGTTCATGGCTCTGGGTATTTTTTTGCTTTTTACAAAATAAGGTGTACCTTTAGGGAAATCAAAACCAATTATTCGATGAAAAGTATTTATTTATTCGGACTTGCCGCTATGATGCTTGCCGCTGCGGCCTGCTCCGGGAATGCAGGGAAAACCCCGGCAGACAATTATGTTGCCATTATCGATGAAATGTCAGCCGCTATTGTCAATGCAAAGAGCATGGCTGACCTGGAGTCTCCCGAGTTTGCCCAGATAGGGGAGGATATGGAGAAGAAGATTGAGGAACTGATGGAAAACAACGGCGACTACGTCCTGACCGACAATGACAAAGAGAAGATTGTAAAGTCTCATCTGGATGTGGCTTTCCGAGTTTTCGAGCTTGAATTGGCTGATGAGGCTGGTGAACTGACTCCCGAGTTGATCAAGCAGGAAACGGGTATGACACTCGAAGAGCTCAAAGAAGCGTCGGCGGCCAGGCTGAAGGCTGCGGTCGAGTCATGCGAGACGCTTGGAGATATCCAGGAGAACCTGGATCTCGACCTCGACTAGCGCCGTAGCGCTTACATCATCCATTCGCTCATGTCCTCGCCGGCGGCGAGGCCTTCGCGTATGCGTGTGGAAGAAATGTTGACGAGGGGGGCGTCGAGGGCCTCTATGCGGTAGATATGCCCGGGGTCGATTGCCTCGCGCAGGGCGCTGATGTCGTACCCTTCACGCGGGTAAACGGCAAGTCCGTACTCCTTCAAAATACGCTCAGGATCGCGCCATTTTAGGAAGCCGGCGAGATTGTCGGCCCCGATGACCAGCGTGAAATCGTTTCCCGGCTCACGCTCACGCAGGGCGTCCAGGGTGCGTATCGTGTAGTGAGGCGGCTCCATATTCAGCTCGATATTGTCCACCCACACGTGCAACTCAGGATGCCTGCGTGCCGCGTCTATTGCGGCACGGTAGCGCCGTTCGGCCGAATCGGCCTTCGATGGATCCTTGAAAGGATTCTGCGGAGAAATTACCAGATAAACCCAGTCGAAGCCGCTGTCGCGCGTCAGGTATTCCATTATGGCCTGATGCCCTATGTGCAGAGGATCGAAGGATCCGGAGTAAACGGCGATACGCATAAGAATCAAGCTGCAGCAGGATCGTCCTGCGGCTTCAGGAATTCGTCGACCATTGCCTCGGCATTGGCGAAAGTGTCTTCCAGGCGGTCGTTTACCAGCACCCGGTCGAAGCGTCCTTCGGCGAACTCCAGTTCGGAGCGGGCCTTGCCTATGCGTTCCTGTATGGCCTCTTCGGAGTCGGTGGCGCGCCCGCGGAGGCGCTGCTCGAGCACTTCGATTGAAGGTGGGACGATAAGGACGGACATTGCCGCATCCTTGAAATATTTCTTCAGGTTTACTCCGCCCTTGACGTCCACGTCGAAAATGATAACGTGCCCTTTGGCCCAGATGCGTTCGACCTCCGATTTAAGTGTGCCGTAGAAGCGGCCCTCATAGACTTCCTCATGCTCTACGAATGCGTCCTGGTCGATCAGCTCGCGGAACCGGCCGGCATCTATGAAGTAGTACTCCACTCCGTCTTTCTCGGTGCCCCTGGGCTGACGGGACGTAGCGCTGATGGAGAACTCAAACTCCGGATGCAGGCCCAGCAGGTGGCCGACCACCGTACTTTTGCCGGCGCCGGAAGGAGCGGAGAAAATGATGACTTTGCCGTTCATAATATGTTATGATTTCGCGCTAAGTTACTAAACATTTCGAAAAGAATTGCTATATTTGCGTGATTTAAACGAACATAAGTTTTTTCAATACATTATGAAAGTTTCCTACAAAGATCTTGGCCTTGTGAACACCCGCGAGATGTTCGCCAAGGCAGTCAAGGGCGGTTACGCCATCCCCGCATTCAATTTCAACAACATGGAGCAGCTTCAGGCCATCATCCAGGCCAGCGCCGAGACCAAGTCTCCGGTTATCCTCCAGGTGAGCAAGGGCGCACGCAATTACGCCAACCAGACTCTCCTCCGCTACATGGCTCAGGGAGCAGTCGAATATGCTAAGGAATTGGGCTGGAAGCGCCCTCAGATCGTTCTTCACCTCGACCACGGCGACAGCTACGAGCTCTGCAAGAGCTGCGTTGATTTCGGTTTCTCTTCCGTTATGATCGACGGTTCCGCTCTTCCTTACGATGAGAACGTGGCCCTCACCCGCAAGGTCGTGAACTACGCTCACAAGTACGATGTAACCGTTGAGGCCGAGCTTGGCGTTCTCGCCGGCGTAGAGGACGAGGTTTCCTCCGAGGTCTCCCATTACACCAAGCCCGAGGAAGTGATCGACTTCGTCAAGAAGACCAAGTGCGACTCCCTCGCCATCTCTATCGGCACCAGCCACGGAGCATACAAGTTCAAACCCGAGCAGTGCACCCGTGATCCCAAGACCGGCCGCCTGGTACCTCCGCCCCTTGCATTCAACGTGCTTAAGGCCATCGAGAAGAAGCTCCCCGGTTTCCCCATCGTGCTTCACGGTTCTTCCTCCGTCCCTCAGGAGTATGTTGACATCATCAACGCCAACGGCGGAAAGCTGCCCGATGCAGTGGGTATCCCCGAGGAGCAGCTCCGCAAGGCCGCCAAGAGCGCAGTCTGCAAGATCAACATCGACTCCGACAGCCGTCTGGCAATGACCGCGGCAGTGCGTCAGCACTTCGCCGAATTCCCCGGCCATTTCGATCCCCGCCAGTATCTCAAACCTGCCCGCGAGGAGATGAAGAAGATGTATATCCACAAGATCATCAACGTCCTGGGTTCCAACGGCAAGGCCCGTTAAGTCTCCAATATTGATAAAAAAGTGTCCGTCAAATCATTGGCGGACTTTTTTTTTGAAAAAAATACTTACCTTTGCGCGTTCCACGAAAGTTTAATCCTTAAGGAAGTGCAAGATGATCAGGATTTTCTATCGTTCCGGCGCCGAGATACTTCTCGCCCAGACAGAAAAGCAAATTACTGCCATCGGCAAGGAAAACGTACTCTGGATAGACCTCATCTCCCCGAGCGGTGAGGAGAAACGGGCCGTGGAAGCCTTCCTCGACACGGAAATCCAAAGCCGTGCCCAGGCAGAGGAGATCGAAAGCTCTTCCCGTTTCTGGGAGGACGACAAGGCCATATACGCCAACACCAACTTCCTTTCCCCCGCGGACGACGAAATGCTGATGGATCCGGTATCCTTCATCCTGACCGACCGTACCATCACCACTCTCCGAGAGATACCCCTCCGCTCCTTCGACACTCTGCAGCGCAAGATCCAGGCTCTCCCGGACCAGTTCCCGGACGGCTTTACCGTGTTCATCGAGATAATGGACAAGCGTGTGGACCTGGACGCCGATATCGTGGAGCTCATTTCAAAGGACGTATCGCAGTTCAGCAAGCGTATCAACCAGCAGGAAGACATCAATGAGGAATTCCTCCTGGATATCAACCAGTTGCAGGAGAACGCCATGTTCGTGCGCGAGAACGTGGTGGATAAGCAGCGACTCGTTTCCAATATCATCAAGAGCAAGCGCTGTCCCAAGAATTCCGATGTCAGGGAAGACCTGTCGGTAATTCTGCAGGATATCGCGTCCCTCATCAACCACACCAACTTCAACTTCGAGAGGCTGGAGTACCTGCAGGAGACGGTGGTCGGACTTATCAACCTGGAGCAGAACAACATAATGAAGATCTTCACCCTCATTTCCCTGCTCCTTATGCCTGCCACGCTGGTGGCCAGCTTCTACGGCATGAACGTCACACTTCCGTTCGCCGACAAGTGGTGGGCCTGGGTCGCAATCGCCGCCCTGATGGTCTGCCTCGTAGTCGGCATCTGGTTCGTCTTCAAGCGCAAGAAGATGCTGTAGGCTCAGAACAGCAGCGATATACCAATTCCGATAAGCACGCAGCCGCCGATGATTTCGGCGATGCGGCCCGTGCGCGCGCCGATGAAGCGGCCGCCGCAGATTCCGAGGGCGGAAGAAATCAGCGTGACGACGAATACCGACATGAGAAGAGCGGCGAATCCGGACTCGCAGGCGCCTGCGAAGGAGATGTCTCCGCTTCCGCCGAGAGCCTCTGCTGCGCCGACGGCAAGGGCGTCGATGCTCGTGGCCAGGCCTCCGAGCAGCACTCCCTTCCATCCGCTCAGGTTACGTACCTCTTCGGAGCCGCGCAGACCTTCCCAGAACATGGAGCCGCCCACGTAGAGCAGCAGCACGAAACCGATTATGTGGGAGAAAGTGATTACGTAGGACGACAGGGCCCTGCCGAACACCCATCCGGCAAGCAGCAGACCTGTCTGGATGACGGCGAAAACAAGGCTTACCCTGGCGACGGAACGGAACCTGAGTTTCCCAAGCGTCACGCCCGAGCACAGGGTGACGGCGAAGCAGTCGGCGCATAGCGAAACGGCCATCAGTATGGCCTCCCAGATACCCATAACTAAGGTTTGAATGTCTGTCGGTTAAGAATTGAACGGCCGAGGGTAAGGGAGTCGGCGTACTCCAGCTCGTCGCCGAAGCCAAGGCCCCGGGCGAGGGTTGTGACGCGGCAGCCGCTGCCCTCTATCTGCCGGTAGATATAGAAGGCGGTGGTTTCTCCCTCCACGTCGCCGGACAGCGCCAGAATCACTTCGGTTCCTGCCGTCACCCTATCGACCAACTGTTTGATTGTCAGGTCGGAAGGCCCGACTCCGTTGATAGGGGAGATGATGCCTCCGAGCACATGATAGACACCGTGATACTGGCCCGTAGCCTCAATGGACATGACGTCCCGGACGCTCTCCACCACGCAAATGGTATCGTGGTCGCGGCGGGCGTCGGCGCAGATGTCGCACTGGTCGCCGTCGGCCACCATCATACAAGTCTTGCAGTAGTGGACGCCCTCTGCCAGATTGTCCACGGCGGCGGCGAAACGGTGTATCTTGTCGGCAGGCTGTTTGAGCAGGTGCAGGGCGAGGCGCAGAGCGCTACGGCTGCCTACTCCGGGCAGAGAACTTATAGCTTCTACCGCGTCGCGGAGGGCTTTGGAAGGATAATTGTCGCCGGGTATCATTCCACTATCACTCCGTTCTTTTTCCAGTTGAAGAAGCCGGTGATGCAGGCCACGTTGTAACAGGTGTACATAATGGCCATCAGCCACTTGGCCTGGGAGGCGTAAACTATGATGATCAGAGTGTTGGCTACAATCCAGAAGAGGTACTGCTCCACATGCGACTGGGAGAGCAGGTACGCGGCCACCAGGCTGATGACCAGGGACGCTCCGTCGATAAGCGGCGACGGGTCGCTGGTCTTGCCGAGCACCCAGGCGAGCAGGGGAGCCCCGACGACTATGATGGCGAGGCAGGAGAACAGACGTTTGCGGGAAAGCCGGACGATGTGGAGTTTGCCTCCGCTTTCTCCTTCCAGCTGCTTCCAGCGTATGATTCCTATGATGGCGATGACTATCAGATAGATGTTCAGGCCCACCTGCGCCCAGAGCGGAGCCCAGCCGCCTTCGTCGAAATTGGTGGACGAAACAATTATAGCCGCCGCTGCCGCCGCGATGCTGAAATACCACATCAGCTTATGCTGGAAAATCTGCAAAACCATGTAGGTAACACCGCAGACGAGGGATACTGCCTGTATCCAGGAATGGTTGTCGCTGAACCAGCGGACGATATCTGAAATAAGAAGTGTTTCCATGCCCACAAAAATAACAATAATATTTTTCTTAATGTAAATTATTTTACCTAACTTTGCGCGCCTTCGTTGGGATGCAAGTCCCACGGGCACAATACATAATGTTTAATTACTAGTTTTTCAAAAGTTTGTTTTAAAATGGAAAATGAAGAAAAAGTAACCAAGGCTGCACAGATGCTGAATGCGTCCATCGCTCCCGAAGAGTTCGACTGGGAAGCGTTTGAAAGCGACAAAGACCTTTACGGTGCCGCCGAAAAGCAGGAAATCGAGGCCGCGTACGACAAGACTCTCGCACGCATCGACGCCAACGAGACCAAGGAAGGCGAAGTTACCGCTATCAACAAGCGCGAAGTTGTCATCTCCGTGGGCGGCAAGAGCGAGGGTGTCGTCATGGCAACCGAGTTCCGCTACAATCCTGACCTGAAGGTCGGTGACAAGGTGGAGGTTCTGGTAGAGTCCCCCGAGGACAAGAAGGGCCAGATCGTCCTTTCCCACAAGAAGGCACGTGCACTCAAGTCTTGGGACAGAGTCAATGAGGCATTCGAGAACGACGAGGTCGTCAAGGGCTTCGTAAAGACCCGCACCAAGGGCGGTATGATCGTCGACGTGTTCGGAATCGAGGCTTTCCTCCCCGGCAGCCAGATCGACATCAAGCCCATCCGCGATTACGACCAGTATGTCAATCAGACCATTGACTTCAAGATTGTCAAGATAAACAACGAGTACCGCAACGTGGTCGTGTCCCACAAGGCACTGCTCGAGGCTGAGCAGGAGGCCAAGAGGGCCGAACTCATCGGCAAGCTCGAAAAGGGCCAGATCCTCGAGGGCGTGGTCAAGAACATCACCAACTACGGCGTGTTCGTGGACCTCGGCGGCGTGGACGGTCTCATCCATATCACCGACCTTTCCTGGGGCCGTGTCAACCACCCCGAGGAGATCGTCTCCCTGGACGAGAAGATCAAGGTCGTCGTGCTCGACTTCAACGAGCAGCAGAAGCGTATCGCTCTGGGTCTCAAGCAGCTTACTCCTCATCCTTGGGACAACCTCGATCCCAACCTCAAGGTCGGCGACAAGGTCAAGGGTAAGGTCATCCTCCTTGCAGACTACGGTGCATTCATCGAGATCGAGCCCGGTGTCGAGGGTCTCGTTCACGTGAGCGAAATGTCCTGGAGTCCCCGTCTCCACAGCGCTCAGGAGTTCCTGAAGCAGGGCGAGGAAGTCGAGGCACAGGTGCTCAGCATCGACCGTGAGGCCCGCAAGATCTCTCTCGGTCTCAAGCAGCTCACCGTCAATCCTTGGGAGAACATCCGCGAGAAGTATCCCGTCGGCAGCCGTCACACCGCTACCGTACGCAACGTCACCAACTTCGGTGTATTCGCCGAGCTTGAGGACGGCGTAGAGGGTCTGGTCCACATCAGCGACCTCAGCTGGAACAAGATCAAGCATCCTTCAGAGGTTGTGAACGCAGGCGACACCATCGAGGTCCAGATTCTTGACTTCGACGAGGCCAACCACAAACTCAGCCTCGGCCACAAGCAGCTCACCACCAATCCCTGGGATGAGATCGAGGCCAAGTTCCCTGTCGGCAGCACTGTCGAGGGTACCGTGGCTTCCATCACCGACAAGGGCGCTATGATTACCCTGGAAGGTGATGTCGAAGGCTTCGCATTCAGCCGCGAGATCGTTAAGGAAGACGACAAGCCCGCCGTTGTAGGTGAGACTCTCCCGTTCAAGGTCGTCGAGCTCCGTCGCAGCACCCGCCGCATCATCCTCAGCCACCTGCGCACTTATCAGGAGGTGAAGGAGAAGGCCGCTGCCACCGAGGCCGAGACCACCAAGAAGGCTGTCAAGAAGGTCAACGCCAATGTCGAGAAGGCAACCCTCGGCGACATCGACGCCCTTGCAGCCCTCAAGGAGAAACTCGAGAAGGCTTCCAAGTAATGATCTTCAACGTCACGACAATGGGCACGGCTTCGGCCATGCCCATTTCCGACAGAAATCCAAGCGCCCAGATGCTCTCCGCAGCCGGGCGCTTGTTCTTAATAGATTGCGGAGAGGGCACCCAGAAGCAGATGCGCAAATGCCACTTTTCCTTCGTGAAGGTGGAGGCTATCTTTATCTCCCATATACATGGGGACCATCTTTTCGGGCTTTTCGGGCTGCTCAATTCAATGGCCATGTACGGCCGCAGCGGGGCCCTGGATATCTACGGTCCCCAGGCGCTCGGAGGGGTGCTCAACTTTTACAAGAATTATTTCGGCTCCGAAGATCTATATGAGCTTCGTTTCCATCCCCTGAACTGCAAGGGGATGGAGCCTATCCATGAGTCCAAGCACCTTACGGTCAGCGCTTTCCCGCTGAACCACAAGATAGACTGTTTCGGCTTCCGCTTCGATGAAATCGTAACCGAACGCCACCGCCAGGAGAATCCCGCCTATCGCGCAAAATCCTACGCCTATTGCTCCGATACCGCGCCGTTCCCGGAACTGCCGGATTACGTCAGGGGAGTCAGCTGTCTGTACCATGAGGCCACCTATCTGAACGAAATGGCAGACAAAGCGGTTGCGCGTTTTCATTCTACGGCTGGCCAGGCGGCCGCCTGCGCGCTCGAAGCCGGCGTGGGCAAGCTGATCGTGGGGCATTATTCTTCCCGTATCGATGATATCGGCGCAGTTCTTGCAGAATGCAGGGAGATATTTCCGGACTCGTTTGCCGCGTCCGATTGCGATTCTTTCGATTTTTAGTATCTTAGTCACGTGAAAAAGATATTATACATACTTCTTTCCGCCTTGCTGGCCGCGCCGCACGGGGATGATGCCTATCAGCGATATATCGAAAAGTATTCGGAGCTTGCAGTTTCCGAGATGAACCGCACGGGTGTGCCTGCGTCCGTTACCATGGCCCAGGGGCTGCTGGAGTCGGCTGCCGGACAGTCCGCACTGGCGGTCAAGGCAAACAACCACTTCGGCATAAAGTGCCACTCCGACTGGAAGGGAGAGAAGATGTACCGTGACGACGATGTGATGCAGGAGTGCTTCCGGGTTTACGCTGCGCCCGAAGCGTCCTTCCGCGACCATTCCGACTTCCTGCGTTACAGGGACCGTTACAAGAGTCTGTTCGAACTTGAACCTACCGATTATAAAGGGTGGGCCAGGGGGCTCAAGGAAGCGGGTTATGCCACCGATCCCAATTACGCATCAAAACTTATCCATATTATTGAGAAGTATAAGCTATCCAGTCTGGACCGTGGTATCGAGGTGCCCGAAAAGCCGCTGGAACTTGAAAAGGCGACGGAGTATAAGCCGGCCAAAGGCACCAAGGAAATCTACCGTTTCCCGGTGTCCAGGACTATATACATGATCAACGGCGTACCCTGCGTCTATGCACTGGAGGGAGACGACTATGCCTCCATTGCCGCCAACAACGGTCTGTTCCTCAGGGAGCTTCTCGCCTTCAACGACCTTAGTCAGGCGGAGCCCTTGCAGCCCGGAGACATTGTATTCCTCAAGACGAAGAAGAACAAAGCAGCCCCGGGCGTCAATAAATATATAGTAGGTTCCGACAGCGAAACCCTGCGCAGCATATCCCAGCGCTTCGGCGTCAAGGCTTCCGCCCTCCGCCGCCTGAACAAGCGCAGCGAGTTCTACGAGCCCAGGGAAGGGGACACCATACAGCTTCGCCGCCGATGAAGACAATTCTCAAACTTCTGGTCCTGCTGCTGTTGTCGGTGGCCATTCTGGTCGGATACAACTGGTTCAGGGATAACAGGATGCCGAATTTCTACGGGATCGCAGAGGTCTTCGTGGAAGATAACGACGGGCCGGAAGATGTGATATCCTCTCTTGAAAGCCAGCTTACCGTCCTGAGCGTCAATCGCCTGCGCAAGGTTTTCCGCCAGAAGGAGGTGGACAAATACATCAAGCCGGGCCATTATACCGTTACCTCCAAAAACAGCAGCGTATATGTGGCCAGGATGCTCAACAACGGCTGGCAGACGCCCGTACGCGTAACCATTGCCGGTTCCCTCCGCACCAAGGCGGAAATCGCACGCAAGATATCCAGTCAGCTCAGGCTGGACTCGCTTACCGTCCGGAAGGCCATGGAAGACGAGGCCCTGCTGGCTCCGTACGGAGTCGATCCGGACAATGTGTTCGCCGCCTTTTTCCCGGCTACGTATGAGCTTTACTGGACGGACTCTTTTACCGATTTGCTCGACCGCTGCAAAAAGGCGTCGGACGCATACTGGACCGACGATAACCTGGTAAAGGCGGCCCGTGTTGGGCTGAGCCGCAAGGAAGCTGTCGTACTGGCGTCCATAGTGAAGGGCGAGTCCAACTACAAGCCGGAGCTGCCCAAGATCGCCGGAGTTTACCTGAACCGTCTGGAGAGGGGAATGTTGCTGCAGGCGGACCCGACGGTAGCTTATTGCTACGACTACGAACTCAAGCGGGTGCTTTTCCGGCATCTGGAATTCGACTCTCCATATAATACATATAAGTATCCCGGTTTGCCTCCCGGCCCCATCTGCGTGCCGGACAGGGAATACCTGGATGCCGTCCTGAATCCCGATTACGGCGGCGGCAACCTTTTCTTCTGCGCCAGCAAGAACCTGGACGGAACTCACGTGTTCGCCAAGACCTCGGAGGCTCACGGGCGAAATGCCAAGGCTTTTCAGGCTGCATTGAAAAACAGGACATAAATATTGTAAAACAATAAATAATTATTATATTTGCAGAAACAACTAACTGTTTAAAACATGAAAAAGTTCTCAATTATTATTGCAATGCTCTTCGGAGCAGCCGTGATTGGAAGCGCACAGAATCCGCTTCCGAACGATCCTGCCGTGAAGGTAGGTAAACTCGACAATGGCATGACCTACTACATCATGCACAACGACAAGCCCGCACAGAGGGCGGAGTTCTACCTTGCCACCCATGTGGGTGCAATCCAGGAGACTCCCGACCAGGACGGTCTTGCACACTTCCTGGAGCACATGTGCTTCAACGGCCTTAAAAACCTGCCCGGCAAGCAGATGCTCGAGTATCTGCAGAGCATAGGCGCCGAGTTCGGCCGCAACATCAACGCCGCTACCGGAGTTGAGTCCACCCAGTATATGCTGAACAATATCCCCGTGATCCGCGAGGGCATTATCGATACCTGCCTTCTGGTTATGCACGACTATTCCCACTTCGTGCTCAACGAGCAGGAGGAGATAGACAACGAGAGGGGAGTCATCATCGAGGAGCGCCGTACCCGCCGCAACGCGAGCTGGCGTATGAACGAGCAGAACAAACTTTACCTTTATAAGGGTTCGAAGTATGCGACCTGCTCCCTCATCGGCAGCCAGGAGAATCTGGAGACCTTCAAGAGGGAGAGCATCGTGAACTTCTATGAAACCTGGTATCGTCCAGACAACCAGGCCCTTATAGTTGTAGGAGACATCGATCCCGACCAGATCCTTGCCAAGATCAAGGTGCTGTTCTCCGACATTCCTGCTCCGGTCGATCCCAAGGCAAAGGACGTCCACAAGATTCCCGACAATGTGGAGCCCATCGTTGGTATCTGCACGGATCCCGAAATGCCCAACAGCGATATCAGCATCATCTGGAAGGGTGAGCCTCTGCCTTTCCAGTATAAGAATACCGACGTGGCGTTCATGACTGAACTGGTAAAGGATGTCATCGCAACCGTGATGAACGAGCGCTTCCAGGAGATTACCTCCAAACCCGACGCTCCCTTTATCGGCGGCGGACTGTACTGCGTTCCTATCTGCGAGACCTGCGACGCAATCTATACCGAAGTCGCGTTCAAGGAAGGTGAGTACGCCAAGGCCCTCGAGGCATTCTATACCGAAATAGAAAAGATGAAGCGTTACGGCTTCACCGAAAGCGAGATCAAGCGTGCCAAGGACGAGCTCATCAGCCGCGCCGAGAAGCGTGCCGAGGGTGCCGACAGTCGCAAGAACGCGGAGTTCGTACGTCCTCTCATCAACAATTTCTTCAACAACGAGCCTTATATGGTTCCTTCCGTGGAGGCCAAGCTCGTCAAGCAGATGCTCCAGATGCTGCCCGCACAGGTCTTCAACCAGACTGTCGCACAGATCATTACAGACGATAACATGGTCGTCCTGTACAACGGCCCTCAGAAGGAAGGTCTTGTGAATCCGACCGAGGCCCAGCTGCTGGAAGTGATTGCAAAGGTCAAGGCTTCCGAAATCGCCGCCAATGCGGAGGAGGAGATAGCCAGCGAGTTCGTGGATCCTTCCAAGCTCAAGGGTTCCAAGGTCAAGAAGACCAGCCAGCTCATAAAGGGCGTGACCGAATGGACTTTAGCAAACGGAGTCAAGGTGGCATGGCTTAAGACCGACTACAAGAAGGACCAGGTACTCTTCCGCCTTGTCAAGGACGGCGGCGAGTCCCTGATTCCCACCGAGGACCTGGATTCCTTCGAAGACAATCTCATGAGCCTCTTCAGGAGCAACTGCGGCGTATCCAAGTATTCCGTATCCACAGTGTCCAAGATGCTGTCCGGCAAGCAGGTAAACGTTTATCCCTACCTTGAGCGCATAACCCACGGAATCACCGGAAACTGCCAGCCCAAGGACCTCGAGACCGCATTCCAGCTGACCTATCTGTTCTTTACCGATCCCCGTTTCGATGCCGATGAGTACAATGTAGGCAAGCAGCAGATCGAGGCCGTCCTGCCCAACCTGGCCAAGACTCCCAACTTCAAGTTCCAGCAGGAGCTTCAGCGCACCGTTTCCGGCGGCAATCCCCGTACCGTAATACTCGACGAGAACGTACTTGCCAAGGCCGACGTTTCCGTGGTGGAGCGCAACTACCGCAAACTCTTCAAGGATGCCGCAGGCGCTGTGGTTTACATTGTTGGTAATGTTGACGAAGCCACTCTGAAGCCTCTGGTTGAGAAATATATCGGTTCTCTGCCTAAGGGCAGGAAGGCCCTCAAGTGGGTGGACGACGGCCAGCGCATTCCTTCCGGCCGCGTGCTCAACGAGTTCAAGGCTGATATGCAGACTCCCAAGACCACGGTCTTCCAGTTCTACACCAGTTATGACGTGAAGTACAGTGTTGCCGAAAAGGTGAACCTGGCTGCAGCTGAATACATTCTGGATATGATCTACACCGAGACTCTCCGCGAGTCCGAGGGCGGCACCTACGGCGCCCAGACCATGGCTTCCAGCGTTAAGTATCCTGTGGACCGTGCCACTATCCAGGTGTACTTCGACACCAATCCCAGCTCTGCCGACAATCTGCGCAAACTCGCTGTCGAGGGACTTAACAAGCTTGCTAAGGAAGGACCTAATGCTGAGCAGATGAACCGCGTTATGGAGAACTTTAAGAAGAACATTCCCGAGAAGCGTATCCAGAACAACTACTGGATGGATGTCATCAATCACTGGTACCGCTTCGGCAAGGCCGATTACG